>OIYO01000165.1_pt1 | contig 66948 bp, 36 predicted proteins | sample 1588191 | NCBI WGS metagenome assembly OIYO01 (sample SAMN03283275) | human gut metagenome | biome: human-associated habitat; material: feces | host: Homo sapiens | place: Peru | collected 2012 | reverse complement strand
CGCAATGCAAGCCGCCGTAATAGTCGGCAATGTCAAAGCGAATGTCGTAGCGGTCAGCGGTTTCGTCAAAAATCAAAGCTCCTGTTTTCTGTGCCATGTGGTAAATCCTCCTTTTTTCGTTTACAGGCTTTCGCCCTCATTGTAGGTGTAATAGTCCGGGTCGCCGTACTTCGGCTTCCTCGGTGCAAGTGCGCCGCTTGCCATATCGTGAGCCACAAGGGAAGTGTAATAGCTGTCAATGGTAGACGGGGCATTGAAAAGCACCGCCTTTAGGTACTGCTTGATGTTGCGGATTTTCGTGGTGTTCTCCTGCATACAGTCAAGCACAAAGCGGATATGTTCGCTGTTCAGCTTCATAAACTTTGACTTCACAAGCTCGGCGGGGTAATCGTCCCCGGCAATACGGATTTTCTTTCGTGCCGTACAGACGGTTTCAAGCATGAGGTCAACAATCTCATTCAGACGGTCGCGGTCAAGGCTTCTGTCCTGCAAGAGAATGTCATAGGCGATATTGTCTTTAATGATTTCCTCATACACACGGTAAGCGTCGTTCCTTTCCGTTCTTTTCCGTTCCGGCGGCTGTGCCGCTTCGTCCTCGCCATAAGGCAAGGGATTTAGGGAATGGATAGGAATGGAATGGGTACTTGATAAATCCGTATTTGATTTTTCTTTTTTTGGTAAGTTAGTTCTTGATATATCTTTATTTAATTGCGTTGGATTTTCCGACGTCGGATTATCCGTTGTCGGATTTTCCAATATCGGGTTATCCGCTGTTGGATTTTCCAATACCGGGCAATCCAATTCCGGCGGCTGCGGCTGTTCGTAAATGGTGTACTCGATAGCGGTCATTTTGCCTTTCTCGTCGCGTCCCTGCCGCCTTGTGATATATCCGGCTTTTTCAAGCTCCCAAACGGCGGTACGGATAGCGTCGATACTTTCCCGGTTGATGTAGGACAGCCCTGCAAGGGTATAGTCCCAATCCTCCGGCAGGGACAGCATTTGAGATAACAGCCCCTTTGCCTTTAAGGAAAGCTCCTTGTTGCGTAAGTGGTGGTTGCTCATTACGGTGTAGCCTGTGTTGCGTTCCACACGGAAAACTGCCATAGCTTCATCACTCCTTTGCTTTAGATTTGTTACGCAGTAGAACGCGGATTTTGAGGGGTAAGGTATCTTTTCCTTGCTTCCTCTGTTTTGCGTTCTGTAAGCCCGATAAATCAAGGCTTTTTTTGCCCCTACTGCGTAACATGAGGGCATAAAAATAGCGGCGTTCCTGTTCTCCCAGTGAGAGAGTGAGAAACGCCGCTGTGCGGGTCGCTATTTCATTTCTTCTGCTATCAGTTCTTGCATGACTTCTCCAAAGTCTGCCATGAAAGAAAAGATGAAGTATTCCAAAACGTCGGGGTCTGCGTCCATAGGCTCGGCTTCCTCTGAAAAAGGCAAGCCCATTAGCCCATAAAGCAGTTTGATGATTTTGAACAGCTTGCCCCGGTCGGTGGGGTTGTTCATGGTTACAAGTACGTTGGTAAGGCGGTTGATTGTTTCCATGTCGCCGCCTGTCGTTGCCCATACCATTTCCGCGAACGGCTGCGTGATTGCCCCGGCGACAAGGTTTATCTTATCCTTGCCGATTTCGCCGGACGGAAGTATAATACCCTTAGTCAAAAGTTCGTTTTTCATGTCGTCCTCCTTATATTCTGTGGTGCTAAAATGGTGCCCGGTCTTACAAAAACACCTTATGCGGAGATATGACAAGAAAAATGAAGATATGCGGAAAACCTTGATTTTAAGCCATTTTCACATTGGTTTATAAACATTTGTGAGGACTTATAAAAGGTTTTGCGTCTATCAAATCAATAAAAAAAGATTTTATAAAGCTGTTTAACACATTAACCGTAAGACATTCTAAATCGGAAGTCTGGTCCGATTTTATTGAAATGTCTGCCTGCGCCATTTCCAATGCCTGCAATAAAAATTTTTTTGACGTTCGCGAAAAAACATATCTTTCCTGTGCTAAGAAGTATTCGGCGGAAGAGCTTAATAACTTTGCTACGCTTTTATCTTATGTTATTATGGCGTTTGAATGTAATCCGGAACAGGATTTTCTCGGAGAAATGTTCGGGGTTCTGAAATTATCTGACAATTGGAAAGGTCAATATTTCACACCGTATCATATTGGCAGGTTTATGGGAGATATAAATTCATACGGTGCCGAAAGCAGTTTGACAACAAAAGAGGTTATTACGGTTAGTGACAGCTGCTGCGGCTCAGGGTGTTTGCTTATTGCATTTGCCAATTCGCTGCATAGAAAGAAAATAAATTTTCAGAAAAAGGTGCTCTTTTTTGCGCAGGACATTGATTTGACAGCCGCGCTTATGTGTTATATTCAACTATCGCTTCTCGGTTGTATGGCTGTTGTAAAAGTAGGCAATTCTCTTTCCGATCCGTTTGTCGAGAATGAGCCGATAAGTGAAAAGCTTTGGTTTACACCGATGGCGTGTTTTTCAATGGCTTTTTAATAGGTTAAATGCATTATAGTTACAAACCTTTCTGTCAATATGAGCAGGAAGGTTTGTTTTTTGCCAAAGTGTTTTTGTAAGCAGAAAGATAAATATTTATAGGTTAATATATTTTTTATTTGATGGGGATTTCGGATAATTATTGATGAAGACATAAGAAAATACAAGTCAACATATGTTTGAATTTTATTTTGTTTATGAAATTTTATATGATGATTTTATTTCCGAGGAAATGCCGTCGTGGTTTTCTATAAAGATACTTTTTGTCTATGCTGTCAACATTTATGACTTGAAGCAAAATGACGAATTTTGCTATAATATATTAAATTATAATAAATACAAATTAAAGGAGATTGTTTGTATGAAGAATGATCTTTTAGAAGTAAATGACTGTGATAAATCATTTTTCACTGAAAAGCCTTTTATTACGATCGAGAGATTAAAAACGGAAAGCCTAAAAAATCCTCTTGGGATTGATAAAAAAAGCCCTCATTTTAGCTGGCAAATGAATGATACCGAAACACGCGGACAATTTCAAAAGGCATACAAAATTATCGTTAGAAATCAGAACGATGATATTGTTTGGAATTCGGGAAAGATTCTTTCAGATAAATCATACGGAATAACATATTCCGGAGAACCTTTGGAGCCATCAACGCGCTATTTTTGGAATGTTACATTGTGGGACAAAAATGACAGAGCGCATACTTCCGAGGAAGAAGCATGGTTTGAAACTGGGCTTATGGAGAAAAACAATTTTATGAATTCGGAATGGATTTCTTCTCAAAATGAAGTTGCGAACTTTGATTTTGAATTCAATGCGGAAATTCGTCTTAATGACGGCGATTGCTCAAATATTCTTTTCGGCAGAAATAATAAGGGATATGAAGAGCTTTTTCAATGGTGTGCTCACCCGGAGGGAAATAATTATTTCAGCTGGAAAATAATTATTATGAACGGGCAAGTGCATCTCTGCCAACAGAGGCATAACGGAGACGCAGATGTTGATTTAATGCCTGAGGTTAATTTGTCAACTGCAAATATTATTTCAACAGCAAAAGCACGAAGTGGCTTTGATTTTAAAATAAAATCTGAAAACGGATATTTGAAAACTTATATTGATAATACACTTGCAGTTTCAATATGGTGTCCGGAGGCGCGTATTGACGGATTTACCATTAAACAGAGTGTTGGTTGCGAAGCAGAATACAGAAATATAAGGTTAACTGATGATTCGGGAAATGTAAATTATGATGGTAATATAGCAAATGATAGTTATTTTGCAGGCTGTGTAACGGAAGACGGCTGGAAAAGGTTAAACGGCGAATATTATTTACCGGGTGGCACAACATTTAAGGCTGAAATGACTATTCGTTTTGATTCGACATTTTCTCCTGCGGTAACAATAGCTCAGATTCTTTTAGGCGCAAAAGATATGTCGAATTATTTTGTTTGGCAGGTAAAATGTAACGGCAATTCCATAGGAATATCGCCGTGCTATTACAGAAACGGTATTACTCGATTTTCAAATGTTGACCCGTATTTTACAGTTGACATGGGCGAGGATATAGCTGCAAGTAAAGCACCGTTAAATATTAAAATCGTTTCGGAAAACGGCACAGCAACTATCTATATTGACGGTAAAAATATAGGCTCAATTTATATAGGACATATAGCGGCAGGAAGTATTGGTTTCAGGTCTTTTAGTAGGATTTGGAATATTGAATTTAAGGATCTTAAATATACCGTAGGCGATACAACCAAAACAGCACCGCAACTATTTGCGGCCGAGGAACTCGGTGCAAAAAACAGCGAAGGGTATTATAAAATTTGCGGTGCATATAATGCATATGTTACTATTATCGGGAATAACAAAAACACGCCCGGAGGAGCAGCTCCGATGTTGCGTAAAGAGTTTTCTGTTGCAAGCGGTAAACAAATTGAGAGCGCACGCTTGTACGCATCCGCTACTGGCATTTACGAGGCCTATATCAACGGTCGTCGTGTGGATGACAGTTATCTGAATCCAGGCCGAACAAGATATACAAAACGAATTATGTATCAAACATTTGATGTAACTAATCTGGTCAATTCGGGCGAGAACGCTATTGGCGTAATACTTGGAAGAGGCTGGTGGAGAGGCGGAAACACCGCTTATGAAGGACCTTTGTCTTTTGCGGGAAAACTGTTAATAAACTATGTTGACGGTTCGAATGACATTATTGAAACTGATAGGAATTGGTCATCGTTTACAGATGGTCCCGTACGTGTTAATGAAATATTCAGCGGTGAAAAATACGATGCGCGAAAGCTTCCGGGAGAGTGGTTATGCCCCGGATATAACGAATTAAAATTCGGTTGGAGCAGGGCTACAACAATAACGCCCATCCAACTGAAACTCAAGAATGTTGTCGCACAAAACGGACCGCTTACAAAGATTTACAAAATATTAGAGCCGATAGCTGTAAACAATGTTACAACATGGGATAATGCGGGTGTTAAAGTATATGATTTCGGACAAAACATTGCGGGTATTGTCAGAGTTAAAGTTAAAGGGCGTGTTGGTGATACGATAACTCTTCGTTTTGCCGAACTTGTAAACGGTCCGACGAAAACGGGAAAAACATCAGTGGATATAACGGATGCTGACGGTGCTTTATGGGTTAGAGGAAACAGGGGAGCGAAACAAACCGATACATACATTTTGAATGGTAATTCGTCAGGTGAGACATTTGTAACTTCGTTTGTCTATCACGGTTTCAGATATATGCAGTTAAGCGGTAAGGACAAAGCATCTTCAATTCCTAAGGGACTTGAAATTTTAGAGGTCGAGGCTTTTGTACTATGTTCGGAATTGGAAAAGACCGGGAGATTTGAGAGTTCAGATAATTATATAAATAAATATGTGGAAAATACACGCTGGAGTATGATAGATAACTACTTGAGTGTACCAACCGACTGTCCTCAACGTGATGAGCGGTACGGTTGGCTTGCAGATGCGCAAATATTTATGCGTACTTCAAGCTATCTTGCAGATGTCGATTCCTTTATGTCTAAATTTATGGTAGATTGCAATGACGATTTCAAGGACGGACTTTATCCCGGAGCGGTTTTACAGTTTAATCCTACCGCTGCCATCGGCGGATGGACAGACGGGGGAATTATCATTCCTTGGCGTTTGTATCAGCAATACGGCAATAAGAATGTTATGGCGGAAAATTACGATAATATGAAAGCCTATATAGATCATATGATAATCGAAGCTAATACTACGGGCTTCACACCACTTGATAATACTATTAAAAATACTTCGGAGTACCCGGGATACATAGACAAGCCGCCTGTTGTTTCTTCGGACTGTATGTACGGCGATTGGTTCAGTTACGGCGAACACACTCCGTATGTTATTACAGAAACAGCGTTTATGGCTTATTCTACGCATCTTTTCTCTAAAATGGCGGAATTGCTTGGAAAGAAAGCGGATGCTGAAAAATATTCTTTGGAATTTGAGAAATACCGTAAAGCATGGAATCGTTACTTTGTCAATTCTGACGGTTCGATGAAATGTGATCCCGAAATATTCGGTACTGGTATGTTTGGTACGGCTTGGAGTGATAACAGCACGGTTAAATCGCAGGGCGCATATGTTATCGGTTTGCGGCTTGGGCTGTTTGACGATGATGTGAGACCATTGGCGGTAAAGAAACTTGTTGAACTTATAAAAGCGGCTGACTATTCAATACATACAGGTTTCCTCGGAGTTTCCTATATACTCCCGGTCCTTTCCGAAGAAGGTTATTCCGATGTGGCATATGCAATGATGGAAAACAAAAAAATGCCCGGTTATCTTTGGGCGGTACTTAACGGCGCCACCACCACATATGAGAGGTGGGATGTTTATACAGAAACGGAAACAACCTATAAATATACCGACCATTCACTAAATCATTACGCCTACGGATCGGCTACTGAATGGTTATATAGATATGTTCTCGGTATAGATACGATAACCGATGTTACAAATGACATAACGGCCTTTAAAAATATAGTACTTCAGCCCACTATAGGTGGGACACTTACATATGTTGACGGAAGTTATATGTCAATTTACGGAGAGATTAAAAGCAGTTGGAAAAAAACCGATAAAGGAACAGTATATAGGATTACTGTTCCTGCCAATACTACAGCTACAATTTATCTTCCGAAGCTTAACTGTGATAAGACTTATTTCGAAGGAAATGTTAACGCTCTTGAGGCCGAAGGTGTGAACGCAGCCGATTGTGAAAAAGAAGGTAAAATTGCGTATAATTTGGCATCAGGTTCATATATCTTTTCGGAGGTTAAGCAATGATAGAACAGGCGTTATATTCAAAAATCGCAGGAAAAAAAATAATTTGTATAGGCGATAGCCTTACAGCGGGCGATTTAGGAAAATCAGACTATAGTGTGATGAATGTTCAGCCGCAATCTTATCCGTATTTTTTGTCGAAAAAAACAGGCGCAATTACTACAAATATGGGTAGTTGCGGCTGGACAGCAGAAATGGTATGGAATGGGAAAATTAACGGCAAAGCATATCTTGAATGTATCAAATGGGAAATTGCCGATATAATTCTCATAGAATTAGGCACTAACGGGCATTTAAACGGCAGCAAAGCCGGTATTGACGAGTCGATAGCGGTTGATCTTGCCGGCGAGGATTACCGCAGCTATAATCGCGGTACTACTGAAAAGCCCAATCAACTTGGATGCTATGGCTCTATAATAAAATACGCGCAGGAAAAAGCACCAAATGCTGTAATAGTATTGTTAGACAGGCCGTTACCCGTTGACAATATGACCGATATTCAGAAAAAAATCGCAGAAACAATAATGAAAGTGGGGCGGCGGTTCGGAGTAGAGATCTTAGAAAATTACGGTATTACGGAAAACAATAAGAATAAATATATCGGTAAAGATAATGTTCATTTGACGGTTGCAGGGTATGAAAAAATGGCAGCCGGCATTGCTGAAAAGCTTGAAAGTATTTCAGCATTTGATACTCCCGTGGCTGTTGCCGGACCGAAGGCTTATATTGTTGACGGCAAAAAAACGGTTTTTGTAAAAAACCTAACCGAAAACGGGGATTATTCCGCCGTCAGCTTTAATAATTGCACATATTATGCATACTCAACAATGAATAACGCTTTGGCGGCACTCGGTGAGGATGGCGGAACAATTAAAATCTGCGGCAATTTCGTAGAAGAACCTGATTATAATACAGGAACAATGGCTTTCCTCGATGTGATGAACAGAAAATGTGTTACTATCGAGGGTATTGATAATGATTCGGCTTGGGAGTTAAAGAATCAGGTGAAAATGTACGGAGATATTGTTTTTTCAAATATTACACTGCGACAAACCGTGCAAAAAGGCGGAGCTATGATATCACTCGCGGAAAAGGGCGAGTTTAAAAATGATTGCAAAATAGATACATCTACCGGGCGGATTTTTCTTTCGTGCGCCACAGAAACAATTCTCAATGGGAATGAATTTACTGCGGTGGATTTTCTCGGTTCTTCAGAAAGAACGGTGTGCTCAGAACTTAACCCGGTGAACAGAGATGTAATTTTAAATTACAATAATCCTGAAAGTTATCCCAATCTTAACTGCGGGTATTGCGGAGCTGCAAAGGATTATTACGGTAATCTGAACATTTATGTCAACGGAACAGGCTTTGGGGTTGTACCTACAGACAGCAATCCAAATGGCAGAATAATACATCAAAACAACTTATCCGATAAATTCGGCATATTTACTTTGATATTTAATAATGGCTCTTCTCGTACCAAAGACCCCAATGATAAGAATGATGAAAAAACATCGCATTATAATTATATAATTAATTCCGCTATTGATTATATTGTGAAATCGGATATGGGCGGAACGGTCAGTATTAAGGAAAATGGTAATATTTCTTGCGGCAGGGCACCGACATTTAAACTTGTTCCCGATTTGCGTAATTTGGTGCCATATATTGGTGCAACTGAAATAAAGATGACGGAAGGTGAGTATCTTTATACGCCGGAGTTATCTGATGTTCAGACGACAATATCAGTATCATGGATTGATAATCCCGAAATAACCGACCTTTATAAATTGAAGTTCAGAGATATTTCAAATGAAAGTTACGGTTATATTGGCAGATGGTACAACAGAACTGTTGAAAATAAAATGTGTAAAGCAACCATTACTGCCGGAAGTGAATTATATTTTAAGGTGCAAAATACGGAAAATATTGCTTTATCACTTAAAAGTCAGGCAGATCAGCCGCCTACGTTGGCGGTTTCGATTGACGGAAATCCGCCGATAAGGGTATTTACCGGTAAAGTAGGCAACACCGTTATTGCACAAGGACTTAATAAAAAAACACCTCATACCGTTAGGGTTATTGTAGACGCTTTTTATGAATATCAAAGAAACAAATGGATTTCCGGAAACGGATTTGTATTTGAGAAAGCAATAGTTGACCGCGCCGGAGAAATAGTAGGGATAATACCTGAAAACAAAATTATTTTATACTTCGGAGACAGCATTACCGAAGGAATACACGCGTTGCAAAGAGGCTCAAATCCTTATGGAAATTCTTATATCGGAACATACGCTTTTATTAATTCGTCGCTTTTAAAGATGGTTTCTTATGCTTCCGGATATGGCGGAACGGGTGTGACAAAGGGTGGAAGCGGCGGTGTGCCGAAGTGTATAGATGTTGTTGACCAGTTATACGGTGGAGACAAGTCGTTGCCGTATTACCCCACAATTGAAGAAATTGCGGCGATTATAATAAATCACGGCGCTAACGATAAAGGCGCAGGTGTTTCTTCAAGTGATTATATGAATGAGTATTATGCTGTTGTTAGGCGAATTGTGGAATTGTTTCCAAATATACCGATTATTGCGCTCGCCAATGTATATGGTGCAATGCGTGACGAAGTAAAAAAAGTTGCTACAGAACTAAATACTGAGGGAATAAATATAAGATATATAAATATTGGCGGCGGCACCGGTGCCGATATGAATTATGAAAGCCTTGATTGGTGTCACCCGACCTCTGCGGGTGGACGCTTTTTGGGTGAACGGTTAGCTTATGAACTGAAGAATATTATCGAAACACCAAAAAAATAAATTTAAAGATCGGTGAAATAATATGATAGATTATAAAAACGGAATATTTCATTTACAGACAAAAAATACGAGCTATGTAATGGCGATCCGAGAGAAACTTTTGTTCCACCTATACTGGGGAAATAAAGTCAGTGAAAATGTGGATTTTTCGGATTTTATCTTAACCTCAAAGGTGCATTTGTGGGCATGCAGAGATATTAAACTGTTTGGAGAAGAAGCATCAACTGAGGCTTTGCCCATGGAATATCCTGTTTTCGGCAGCCCGGATTTACGAAATCCGGCGCTGTCATTAAGATATAGTGACGGAAGCAGCATAACTAAGATTGAATATTCGAAACATAAAATTTTTGTCGGCAAGCCTAAACTTGATGGCTTACCGGCTACATATACAGAGGATGATTCCGAAGCAATGACCCTGATAATCACATTGAAAGACCGTTTGAAAAATATCAGAGTTGAGCTTATGTATAATGTTTTTGATGAATATGATGCCATAACAAGAAGTGTAAGAATAATAAATGAAGGTACGGAATCTGTTCGGCTTGAGGGTGCTTTGAGTGCAAGCGTTGATTTTCAATACGGAAATTTTGATTTATTACACTTGCCGGGAACATGGGCATTTGAAAGACTTCCTCAGCGAGTACCTGTTATAAATGCAAAACAAACGGTTGAAAGTATGCGTGGTGTAAGTTCTGCCTATCATAATCCGTTTATAGCTCTGTTAGATAAGGAAACAACCGAAACTCACGGCAATGCTTTTGGTTTGAATTTGGTATACAGCGGTAATTTCACTGCGGGTGTCGAATGTGATACATTCCAAAACACGCGCGCATTTATAGGAATCAACCCATTTCAATTTGAATTTAAGTTAGATAAAAATGAAAGCTTCCAAACGCCTGAGGCGGTATTGGTGCATTCAGATAAGGGCTTAGGCGGATTAACGAGAATATATCACAAATTATATCGGGAGAGACTTTGCAGGGGAAAATACAGAGATATAAACCGTCCGGTTGTTGTAAATAACTGGGAAGGAACTTATTTTGATTTTGACGAAGAAAAACTTCTTCAAATAGCAACCGTTGCTGCAAAGACGGGTATTGATTTATTTGTGCTGGATGACGGTTGGTTCGGAAAAAGAAATCAGGAAAATTGCTCCTTAGGGGATTGGAAGGTCAACACCGAAAAACTGCCTGACGGACTTAAGGGATTGGCTGAAAAAATCAACGCTTTGGGTATGAAATTCGGTTTATGGATTGAACCTGAAATGGTGAGCCCTGACAGTGATTTGTATCGCACTCATCCTGACTGGTGTTTACAGGTTAAAAACCGTGAATACACTATGCGGCGAGAACAGCTGATTTTGGATTTAACACAAAAAGAGGTAAGAGATTATATTATTGACAGTATTTGCTCTGTTATCGACTCGGCTAATATTGAATATGTCAAATGGGATATGAACCGTAATTTCAGCGAGACAGGCTCGCTTTTTGTTGATGCTTGTCGCCAAAGAGAAATATACCACAGATATGTTTTGGGGCTTTACAATATATTGGAAACCATAACCTCAAAATATCCGAATATACTCTTTGAAAGTTGTCAAGGCGGCGGCGGAAGGTTTGACCCCGGGATGCTGTATTATACTCCGCAGATATGGACAAGCGATAATACAGATGCCTTTGAACGCCTCTTCATTCAATACGGGACAAGTATTTGCTATCCCTACAGCTCTATGGGCTGCCATGTTACTACGGTTCCGAATCACGCGACCGGCAGAACTACGCCGTACAAATTCAGAGGTATGGTAGCTTTCCCGGGTCAGCTCGGATACGAACTTGATTTTTGTGAACTTTCGGAAGATGATTTGAATAAAACCTCTTTGCAAGTAGCGGAATATAATAAAATCCAAAAGGATATTCATTCCGCTGATCTGTACCGGCTTTCCACGCCTATTAACAGTGAATGTGTTGCCAATCAATTTATAACATCCGATGAAAATACGGTGTATTTGTTTCTTTATACATTGCACGGAAGGCCTGAAAACGATGTAAAGATTATTCGGCTGCAAGGGTTGGATGAGAACGCTGTATATGTGGAACAGAAAACAGGGAAACAGTATAGCGGCAGCGTTCTTATGAATGTCGGATTGCCGCTTATCTGTGAACGGGACTATGAAGCAGAGCTTATAATATTTATAAAATCAAATTTTTCATAGGATAATTATTGTCCAAAATATATTCGTTTTTTTCTTTACCGCTTATTAAAAACGTTGTAAAATTTAATAGTAAATTAGGTTGAAACCTTGTCTATTTGTACCAATACATATAATTGAAACGGAGCGAGTCATGAAGATTGATTTGAAAATCATATGTAAATTTGTCGAAAACTCATCCGGAGGGAGGGAATGATATATGAGTGATAATAAATCGTTAAAAAACAAATTTTTGTTGCAGCATTATAACAAATTGTTCACCGATATAATGCGATATGTTTTTTTATTGGCATTTAGTTATATATTGCTGTATCCAATGCTTTACATAATAGTCAATTCACTAAAGAATCCTGCGGATTACTTTAATCCCACCATTCAGTGGGTTCTGCGAAGGGTAACATTTGTGAATATTAAAATGGCGTTTCTTTCAATGGATTATTTGAATGCACTTAAAAGTACGGCAATTAACGGAATAATAACGGCGCTTATTCAGGTGGCTGCTTGCTCTGTGGCAGCTTACGGATTGGCAAGGTTCAATTTTAAAGGAAAAACCTTTTTAAAAGCGTCAATGATTTTAAGTATTTTGATTCCCACGGCGATGGTTATGATTCCAACATATATTAATTATAAGAATTTGGGTATATTGGGAACACCCCTTGCATTTTGGTTGCCGTCAGCAACCTGTGTTGGAGTTAATTGCGGAATGTACATATATATATATTCGCAATTTTTCAAAAGCTTCCCGAAAGAAATAGAGGAAGCAGCTTTTATAGACGGGGCCGGCTCATGGAAAACATTTTTAAAAATTGTAGTTCCTTCATCCAGAGTTTCATTTGTTACGGTTATCGTTTTTTCGTTGGTTTGGAATTGGAATGATTATTATACACCTCAGATGTATTTGTTGGATAATTACCCCTTAAGTGTAAATCTTAACAATCTGACCAATCATATAAATGAATGGCTGATGACATATGGTGGCGATGACGGAAGGTTAAGCATAGGATTGGTATTGGTGTCGGCGTGTCTTTTATCTATAATGCCACTGTTAATATTTTATATAATTATTCAACGCAAATTTATTGCCAGTGTAGTTACCAGCGGCATAGTTGGTTAATATTTTAACTTTTTAAGGAGATTGATTTTATGAACACAAACCTAAAACGAATTTTTGCAATTTGTATGACCGTCGTTCTCGTTCTCGGTGTTTCGGCTTGTAAACAGAGTACGGAAATAATATCGTCATTTATTGAGTATGACAGCGATGTTTCCGATGGCAATTCAGGTGACACGAATGTAGCTTCGGGTTCAAATTCCGGCAAGGGTAACAAAACTTCCGGAAGCAGAAACAATTCCGGAAGTGGGAACGGCGGCTCCGGTTCAAATTCAAATGTTCCGGCAAAGCTAAGGGGAACCACCGTTACAATTTACAATTGGAACGAAATGAGCACTGTACCCGGCGCAAAAAATGCATTTGCGAAATTCACAAAAGAAACAGGTATTAAAGTGAAATGGGTTGTCGGCAGTTATGATAACTACGCTTCCGAACTGGCTGCAATGGTAAGTGCCGATAATGCGCCGGACGTTTTACGCTTGAAGTGCAGAAATGTTGCGCTATTAAAAGAAATGCAGCCGCTTGAAGAAGCCTGCGGATACAAATTCAGCGATTCGGTATGGGATAAAGAGCTGATGTCGCACTATACCGTAAAAGGTAAGGTATATGCTACGAATTATAAAAATACACTTATGCAAAATCCGTGTATGATGATTTACAACAAGTCGTTGATTTCGCAGTATCAATTAACCGATCCGTACAATCTTTATAAACAGGGCAAGTGGACTATGGATGCATTTGTAGAGATATGCAGGGCATTTGTAGATAAAGCAGGCAGCGGTTATTACGCATGGTCGCCTCTGACCGGAGAGGATTTGTTGAACAAGCGCGGAGTTTCGTATACAAACTTTGACGGAACAAAATATGTTAACAATATGTCAAATCCTCAAGTTTTGGCAGGATTTAAAGAACACGCGAGATATACCGAAATGGGAATTACGACCGGTTCATTCTATCAGGGCTCTGCGTGGGAATCCGGCAAAATACTGTTCTTTACAAATGCGGCAATCTCTGCAAGAAAGAATTCCGGCGGTGTTAACACTGAAATGCAAAAGAAAGGTACACTTGGTGTAGTACCCATGCCTAAAGATACAACTTTGGATAAAGAATATCAGGTAATCACCGAATATGAGGCTTATGGTATTGCAAAACGTGCAAAAAATGCCGCTGCGGTTCCTTATATGTTGTCATATTATCTTGATCCTTCGAATTATGATGAGAAAAACTTCTTCTACGATGCCAAGGTGCTGCCTATGTATAAGGAATGCTTGGCTAATCCGAATAAATTTGTTGCTATGGAACAGGATTATGTTTTAACGACTGCTTTCGGTCTCAATAGAGGTCAAATGACGAATGTTTTGGTAAATACAAAGGCGGCGCAGCTGGAAAGCGTCCTTAAGCAATATTCGGCGAAAGTAGATAATGCCATAAATAAGGTAAATAAAGAATTAGAAAAGGTACAGTAATTTTATTGAAATCTTGGCAGAAATGCGGGGGGCTGATTAATGAAAGGTAAATCATTATCCGTATTATCAATACTATTATCGATAATACTAATGCTGAGTTGCGGATGCACACCTAAAAAAAATAACGGCAATAAAAACACAACGTCAGATAGCGGCAGTTCTGCCAACAGCAATTATAGCAGTGACGAAGACAACAGTTCATCGGAGAACGATAGTTCGTTTGATGATGGCAGTTCGGCCAATCAAAGCAACTCTTCAAACAGCAACAACTCCACCGGCGGAAACAATTCCGCCGGTTGGGATGGCTCCACGACCGATGGAAATTCGAATGGCGGAAATAACTCTAACACTGGAAATAACTCCTCAAACGGAAATAATTCCACAACAAAAAGTGATGTTAAGGTTGTATTTGATAAAACTAAAAAACCATTTTTCTATGCGCTTGCCGATCAATCAATTATAAATAAATATATTACTGAGGCGGCAAATTTAAGGAATACCATTAAAAACTCAAAATCATCTGTTAAAATCACCGGAAAAACATATTATGTAAGTTCTTCGGGTAATGATTCGAATAACGGGCGCTCGCCTGATTCGCCGATAAAAACAATAAAAAAGGTTAATAAGCTTAACCTACAGCCCGGTGATGGTGTATTGTTTAAAAGGGGCGATAAATTCAGAACTACCGTTAACTTGCAGTTAAAAAACGGGGTAACATATTCTGCCTACGGCACGGGTGAGAAACCACAACTTACCTATTCGGTAGATGCTTCAAGTCCCGATGACTGGGTGCAAACTAAATATCCGAATATATATCGTTGCAAGATCAAGTTCCCCTCGTCAAATAATGTCGGAACGATTATTTTTAACGGTGGTGAAGCTTGGGGTGTAATGGTTCAAAAAGCACCTGCAGATGGATTTCGTGTGAGCAACGGTACTGTTTTTAACGGCTATGAGTATATTACAGATCAAAAAGGTGTTAAGTTCAAAGATGAAAGTGCTTTGATAAATGACCTTGAGTTTTATAACTCTTACGATGATGTAGGTTATTTATATCTATATTCAAAGAGTGGAAATCCGGGTAAGAGATTTAAAAGCATTGAAATTACCCACAGAGTCCACGGAATGTATACAGAAAACGGCAAAAACATTGTGATTGATAATCTTGAATTGTACGGTGCGGGTGCTCACGGTATATTGATAGGTTACTCGGACAACTGTACTATTCAGTATTGTAAATTCAGTTGGATAGGCGGCTCTATTCATAGCATGGATTCATCATGGAGAAATATGGGTACCAGATGGGGAAATGCTGTTGAAGCTTGGAACTGTGATAATCACAGGATTCTGTACTGCCATGCAGAGCAGGTGTATGATTCATGCTTTACGGTTCAAACCAATGGCGGAGACATAAGAAATGTAGAAGTAGCTAATTGCTTGGTTGATTTTTCCTATACTCCGTTTGAATATTGGATAAACAATTCGAACGGCGGTTTGTTTGAGAATATATATTTGCATAATAACTATACGGTATATCCGGGTTTCGGATTTTCGCATCAGCGTCCTCACTTTGAAGACAGTGTGCAAATCGGAACCTATTTCGCCGGTTCAGGCTTCAATAACAGTACATTTAAGAATGCCTCTGTTTCAAATAATGTTAATATAATCGGCGGAGGAGAGCTGTGTGCCACCGGTCAAACAGGAACCAACCAGTTCAATTTTAACAACAACGTCTATATAAATATGGAAAAAGAATGGCTGGGCGATCTGACGGAAAATCCGGGTAAAGGCATCGGAAAGGCAAAAGATTGGTATTATACCGAAGCGTCACTTAGGGAAGCATATGCAACCGGGTGGGAAAACGGATCCAAATTCTATTACATTACAGCATGGCCGTTTGCAGAAATGTTTAATTACTTTAAAATGAAAAATTATTGAATGAGGCATTGGTTTGTTTTTTTGATAAACCCGCAAGTTACATTCACAATAAAATAATTAGAAATGAGTGGGAATTGGCAAATGAAAAAAATACTGCTTGTTGCTTTATCTATCCTGCTGATACTTTCCGTTGGCTGCAATACGAAAAAGAATACCGGAGGAAACGGAGCTTCCAAAAATCCATCTGATATTTCTTCAGATATGTCCTCCGATAACTCTTCACAGGATTATGATACGGATTCGACCGGTTTCGATTCATCCGACATTGTGAGTAGTACGGATAATCGCCCATCGGATAATAGTGGAAAGAACGATAATGTAGCCCCTGAACCTTCTAACGATACAATTGTTTCAAGTTTCGGTGAATTGATACCAACGGTTAACACGGCAAGATTGATGAACCCTATTAATGGGGGATATGACTCCCGGGCCGAAACATTACGTAAAAATGTTCAGTCGTCTGTAAGCAATTTAAAAATTAAAGGGAAGACATATTACATTTCCATGAACGGCAACGATACGAATGACGGCACTACACCGAAAACTGCGTGGAAAACGATAGATGCTGCGGTTATTAATTCATATTTGTTTGAAAGCGGGGATGCAATCCTTTTTGAACGCGGCGGCGTATATAGACAGACTGCGACCTTTATGGTAAATTCAGATATAACTTTTGGAGCATATGGTCAGGGAAATAAGCCGGCTATTTATGGCTCTCAGAAAAATTATTCGGATGATAGTATTTGGGAAGCAAGCCGTAAAAAGAATGTTTGGAAATTATCTTTCTATGCTTCGGATGTCGGCAATGTTATATTTAATCATGGCGAGGCTGTAGGTTCAAAGAAAACCGGCTTGCTCAGTATGACAAAAAACGGAGATTTTTATCATAATACTGAGGAATGTGCTTTATATCTTTACTTTGACAAAGGTAATCCGGCGAATACCTACAAATCCATCGAAATTAGTTCTCAGGGTGATATTTTTCAAATATATGAACGAGCCAAGAATGTCGTTTTTGACAATTTGTGCATAAAATACGGCGGCTCTAACGCAATAAGTACACAGGGTTCGGCCAAAAATATCACAATTACTAATTGTGAAATCGGTTGGATCGGCGGTTCGTTGAAGAACGCTGCAGTTGATCCGGAATTGCGTTACGGCAGCGGAATTGTTTTTAATGATTCTGCTGAAGGCTGCTATGTTTCAAACAACTGGATTTATCAGTGCTTTGACTCGGGTATAAGCTTTCAGGGTGGTTTGACAGGTAGCGCCAATAAATATGCAAATTTAAAATTCATAAATAATCTCTGTGAATACAATACATATAATTTGGAAATTTGGGATACGGTGTTAAGCTCTTCGTATGCAAATGTTAATATTGATAATAATATTTTACGGTTTGCCGGGTTTGGCTGGGCAACACAGCGGACAGACGAAAAATATGCTTCTAATATTTTTGTCGGCGACTTATACGATAGCAGCATGGTGAATTTTAGTATCAGCAATAACATACTGGATTATTCTGCCCTCAGAGTACTGTCTTGGGGCAATCAGTTGAGTTACAAGGGCGATTTACGGTTAGAGGGTTTAATCTTTAAAAACAATTCGGTTTATCAGAAAAAGGTCAAAACTGATGAATTGTTTTTCTACAATAATAAAAGTGTATCCGTAACAAGCCGTGATCAGCTATTAAATGCAATGAAAATTTTTGATGTTGCCCCCGGAGAGATCAGGTGGTCATAAAAGCTATATTAGGTATGTTGATGTTTTCAAAGAGTTTAACTCTAAAAATATCAGATTTTGTTTCAGATTGAGTTTAGGTGGTTTTGTTATGATAAAAAAGATATTTACGTTTGCGAGCGCACTATATTTTGTGTTCTCTTTATGTTTTGTCACGGCTTTTGCTGAACCGGCAAATAATAACGAAACGGATAACAAGACCGAATCATATTCAACAAATTATAGTAATTATTTATCTCAAAATGCTTCATATTCCAATTCGACCGAATCCATTCATGTTAAATTTGACAGAACGATTAATTCGGCATCCGCAGTAGCGTCATTTAATGTTCCGACATCTGCTGTTTTTAATGTTTTGCTTTCTTACAAAACAATTGATACCATAGTCGGTGATTATGATGTATCAATACTGATTGATGGCAAAACACCTTTTTCTGAATTCGGCACTTTGAAATTTCCGAGAATTTGGTCTGACAGTCAGGATACGAAAACCGATTCTTTCGGAAACGATATTCCGAAAGAACAGAGTCCGTATAAAGAGCTTTTCGATTATTATGCGATTGATTCGACCGGATGGAGCTGCGATCCTTATTCTGTCTTTTTAGCTGCCGGAACTCATTCTGTAACTATTTCTTTAAAGAAAGATGAATTTTACCTTTCCGAAATTGTTTTTTCCGCTCCTGAACAGGTAGACGAATATCAAAAACCGGAAAGCGCTGAAAAAAACTATTCGGGTTCCGATATTATTATTGAGGGTGAGAATGCTGAAGCCAAAACCGGTTACTGGTTGACGGCAAAATCTGATGATACATCACCTAAGGTGAGCCCGTCAGATCCTCACATCAGCAAATTGAATTATATCGGTGGTAATTGGAAGACGCCGGGAGAAACATTGGTTTGGACTACTCCGCACTTAAAAGAAGGGTATTATCAACTTGGTTTTTCTTTCAGGCAGGATACTTTGATCGGTTCATCAAGCTATCGTTGGTTAAAGATTGATGGAAAAACACCTTTTCTTGAAGCAAAAAGTCTGCCTTTTCAGTATAAAAGCGGTTGGCAAATGAAAACTCTTGCGGATAAGGCAAAAAGTCCGTATGTATTTTATCTTTCCGAGGGTGTACACAAAATAAGTCTGACAGTAACATTGGGCGATATGCAGAATGTTTCGGTTTTATTAAAAGACGCAATGTCAATAATAGGGGATCTATACATCGATATGACCATGATTACAGGAGAAACTGTCGATGTATACCGTGATTATGATCTTTTTACCCAAATTTCCGACATGGAAGATAGATTGAACAAATCGCTTAAACTACTTAAGGAAGCTTCCCAAGAAATAAAGCAATTATCGGATGAGTCAACCGGTACATATACATCTGTTGTTGATAATATGATTCGTGTTGTTGAAAAAATGCTTAATAACAAATATGCGGCGCACAGATATAAGAGTACTTATTATAGCAATTACTGTAGTTTAAGCTCAACATTAAATGATATGAGTAACATGCCATTGGATATTGATAGAATAATCTTATCCGCACCGGGCACGCAGGGAACTGAAAAAATTGGCTTTTTCAATCAGATATTGTTTTCGGTACAAAGATTTTTCACATCGTTTTTGACAGATTACAACAGTATAGATATTTCAGATGCTACCGATAAAAGCATAGAAATTTGGGGTAACTGGGGCAGGGATCAGGCTCAGGTACTGAATACTCTTACAAAGAAATTTACCGATAAATCCGGCATAGGCGTCAATGTAAAAATCACAAATGCCACTGTGATTCAGGCGGTTTTGTCAGGTGTTGGTCCAAATGTTATATTAAATGCTTCAAGAACCGAGCCGGTCAATTTGGCAATGCGTAATGTTATTGTTGATTTATATGGTTTTGACGATTGTACTGATGTTTTAAAACGTTTTCAAAGCGGCGCGGGAACTCCTTATTTGTATAAAAACGGTCTGTATGCACTTCCGGATACGCAAACATTTTATATGATGTATTACAGGAAGGATATTCTTGACGCACTGAATTTATCAGTTCCGTTGACATGGGATGATTTTAAACAGACCGCAAAAGTATTGGCAAGAAACAACTTGGATGTATGGCTTCCTTGTACCCAAATTACTGATATGTCGGTTGTAAATGCAGGTGTCGGTTCATTGAGTATTTTCCCGACGCTTATGTTGCAGTCAGGTCTTTCTTTTTACAGGGATGATGGGAAATCAACTACACTCTCTGAAAATGATACAATTAGAGTATTTGAAAATTGGACTGATTTTTATACCAAATATAAATTACCGGCTTCTTTAAGCTTTTACAACAGATTCAGAACGGGAGTTTGTCCTTTAGGTATTGATTCGTATTTAACCTATAATACAATATCAGCTGCCGCTGTTGAGATTGAAGGCAAATGGGGATTTGCCTCGATACCCGGAACTTTAAAGAGTGACGGAACAGTTGATCGAACCTCCGCAGGCGGTGGCTCGGGTTGCTGCATAATGAAAAGTACGCCTGATAAAGAACAAATGTCATGGGAGTTTCTTAAATGGTGGACATCTGCGGATACTCAATTGTCATATTCCAATAATATTGAGGCTGTTTTGGGGCCGACAGGAAGAATAGCCGTTTCAAACACAGAGGCCATGCTTAATCTGTCTTGGAGCACCGAAGCACGCAATGCAATTGCAGATGCTTGGAAAAATGTAAAGGAAATACAGGAAGTGCCCGGTAGCTATTATTTGGCGAGAGGGATAGATTCCAGCTTTTGGAGCGTTGTTAATAATGGGAGCAATCCCAAGGATATGCTTTATAAATGGAGCAGTGAAGTTGACGATGAAATTGCCCGCAAGTGGAATCAATACGAAAACAGATAATGAAAATATGAAGAATAATTTTTATGTTGGGTGATAAGTATGAGTAAAAATAATTCCAAAAATTTAAAACGCAATAAAAGAAACGAAGATATAGTTTGCTATGCTCTCTTATTCCCTTTCATATTTCTGTTTGCTCTTTTTGTATTAGTGCCGATAATATCTTCTATTGTACTTAGTTTCTTTGAATATGATGTTGTATCAAAACCGATTTTTCTCGGACTGAATAATTATATAAGAATGTTCACGGGTGATAGTACATTTTTTACTGTTTTAGGTAATACTTTGAAGTTTGCAATCATTACCGGCCCGATAAGTTTCTTACTTGCATTTCTTTTAGCATGGCTGATAAATGAATTTAATCCAGTTACGAGAGGAATTTTGGCTTTTTTGTTCTATTCTCCGGCATTGGTCGGAAATGCATATTTTATTTGGCAAATAATGTTTTCGGGCGACAGCTTGGGCTATGTGAATAATTTATGTCTTAGCCTAGGCTTGATACACGAACCGATTCAATGGTTTAGAGACTCAAATTATAATACAACGGTAATTATTATCGTACAGCTTTGGATGAGTATGGGTGTATCGTTTCTTGCGAATATTGCGGGTTTACAGAATGTTAATACGGAATTGTATGAAGCGGGCGCAATAGACGGCATCCGTACGCGTTGGCACGAATTGTGGTATATTACATTGCCCTCTATGAAAAACATTCTATTGTTTGGCGCGGTAATGCAAATTCAGAGCGTCTTTTCAATTAGTGGTGTAATTATAGTCTTAGCAGGGTATCCAAGTGTCAATAATTCTGTTGATACCTTAGTTTCTTTAATTTCGGATGTCGGCACAATGCGTTACGAAATGGGATATGCAGCAACCTTATCAGTTTTATTATTCGGTTTAATGGCACTCACAAGATTTGGTGTAGGAAGCCTACTTAATCGTTTGGGCAAATAAACATTAATACAAAAGGAGTAAGGTATTTAATGAAAACACCAAAAAAGAGTAAAGCACAATATCGTCGCTATACAAGAACAACGGCAGGCAATGTTTTGTACTTTTCTATTTTGTTTCTTGCGGGAGCTTTCACACTTTTGCCAATGATATATTCAATTTCTACATCCTTTAAGCCTTTGGATGAATTGCTGGTTTTTCCGCCTACGCTTTTTGTTGTAAAAAGACCGACATTGGCAAATTATTTGGCTTTACCGTCGCTGTTGAGTAAATTACGCGTTCCGATGTCAAGATATATATTTAACAGTCTGTTTATAACAGCCATCGGAACATTTTTACATATTTTCGCAGCATCCGGTGCAGCTTTTGTATTTTCAAAATCAAAGATACGATTAAAAAAAGTGATGTTTATGATAATTCAATTTTCACTTTTATATAATGCATATACATTAGCAGTACCGCAATATCTTATTTTTACTAAAATGAAAATAATTGATACATATTTAGTTTACATTTTACCTGCCATACCGTCGGCGATGGGTTGTTTTTTGATGAAACAGTTTATTGATGAAAGTGTTCCGGACGTATTGGTTGAAGCTGCCAGAATAGACGGAGCCGGGATGGGCAGAATATATTGGCAAATTACAATGCCGATTGCAAAGCCGGCATGGATGACATTGGCATTATTTTCCTTTAGAGATATGTGGTCGATTATACCGAGCGGAACAATTTTCAGTGAAGAGCTAAAAACATTGCCGCAGGTTATGTCATCTATTACTGCGGGTGGTATTGCACGTTCGGGAAGTGCAATGGCTGCCACTGTTTTGTTGATGATTCCGCCTATAACCGTATATTTCATTTCACAAAGCAATGTAATGGAAACTATGGGTAATTCAGGCATTAAGGGATAGTTGACTTTTGTATTTTTATCATACTCGGAGGAAAACAATATGAGAAATACCCATATAGGTAAGCTATTGGTTTGTATATTATCGGTGACTGTTGTTTTATCTTCAATATCTGTTTCGGCACTTTCATTTACACACCGTGACAATATTGACGGTTCAAGCAAAACAGTGTTATCTTACGATACATATATTCCAACGCAGTCTTTATCTGCTGCCGATTACGGTTTAGATGATTCATTTAAGGATATAAGCGATATTTATATATCGGCTGATAATAAGATTTATTTGTTGTGCAATAATAAATCATTTATTGCGGTTTTAAATGCCGATTATACTTTAAACCGTTTTTTCAATGTTTTAGATAAAGACGGTAATAAAATTGATTTGCGTGGGGCTAACGGAATTTATGTAGAAAATGACAAAATTTATATATGTGATACAGACGGCACCCGTATTATTATTACCGATTTGTTCGGTAAATATATTGATGAAATGGGTTGTCCGGAAACGGATTTATTACCGAAAACCTTTATTTTTCAGCCTATGCGTGTTGTTAGGGATAGTGACGGTTTTTTATATGTATTGAGTGCGGGGTGTTTTTATGGTTTACTGACCTTTTCTCCCGAAAATGAATTTATGGGATTTTATGGAGCAAATCAAGTTAAATCGACCATCCTGGATACATTTTCTTATTTATTTGAATTGCTGACAAGCAATGATGCCAAAAAGAGCGTTTCCGAAAAAAAACTTCCGTATTCTTTTGTTGATATGACTATTGACAACGAAGGCTTCGTTACAGCTTGTACCGGATTGACCACGGCTATTTCAAACGGACAAATCAGGAAATTAAGTCCCAAAGGCATTAATATTATTAAGAAAAGAAATATTGATGGCAGTTCCACAGGTGCAGACAGTTTAAACTTTCTTGAAAACTCCTATGTGGCAAGTTGGGGAACAACCCGCATGCAAAATCTTGTTTCGATTGAATGCTCGTATGACGGATATATTTATGCATTGGATCAAACATATGGAATTGTATATATATATGATAACGCTTGTAATATGTTAGGCTCTTTTGGTGGCGGTGCCGGTAAAGGAAATCGTTTGGGGGAATTTCAAAAAGCCACGGCAATGGCGGTTAACGGTGACGATGTAATCATTGCAGATGGCAAAACGGGATTGATAACGGTATTTCGCAAAACAGAATATGCCAAAGCTTTATTCAAAGCACAGAGCATGTACCTGCGCGGCGATTATGACGAGGCGTTTCCTTTATGGCAAGAGGTTATTTCTTATGACAGTGGTAATCAGCTAGCTTATCGCGGCTTGGCTATGGGCTATTATAATGAAGGTCAGTACCAAAAGGCCAAGGCTTATGCGAAGCAGGGCGATGATTTGTTTACATATGACTTGGCACATCAAAAAATTCTTAAAACAGCAATTGCAAATAATTTTATTTACATAACTATTGCAGTATTACTGTTGATAGCATTATCGGTCTGGATGATATTAAAAAGGAAAGACAAAGAAGTAACAACAAATTCAAAGTTGAAGACAGTATTTCGTTTTTCGGTTCATCCTTTTGCGGCAAGTTCTGATATTAAATACAAACAGATGGGATCAACTCTTTATGCAAGCATTGCTCTGACCGCATTCTTTTTGGCATTTGCTTTGCAGATTACAGCGTCGGGATTCCTATTTAGAAATCAGGACGCCGACAGTTACAATGTTTTTTATACCATAGCTCAAACCTTCGGAATGGTTGTTCTTTGGTCAGTAGCAAATTGGCTTGTTTGTACATTATTCTCAGGTAACGGAAAAATATCCGAAATTTATATCTGTTCAGCATATTCTTTGGTACCGTTAACATTGTTCACATTTATTAAAATTATATGTTCATATTTTCTTCCCCTGTCAGCAGCAGGACTTGTTAATGGGCTTTATATAGCTGTGTTAATTTATACATTCTTTATTTTGGCTGTTTCAATTATGACGATACATGATTACTCTTTCCCAAAATTTCTTGTCACTGGGATAGTTACGGTTATCGGCATGATACTCATTGTTTTTATAATCTTTATGGTGGTTATTTTGCTTCAGCAGTTTTGGAACTTGCTATACTCGGTTTATATGGAGTTTACGATTGGCATTGGGTGAGGTAAAAAAATGAAAAAAGTATTAATGATTGTATTAGGATTCCTTATTTTGATAGTGTCAACGGGATGCAATGAATCGAGTGGCAGTAAAGTTTCCGTTCGAAATAAATCCTCTGATATTTTTTCGGGAACGGAAAATAATTTGGAACTCGAATGGGATGATGAGAAAAAAGCGGTTTTGCTTATAAATAAAACAACAAATAAAATCTGGTCAAATGTTTCTACTGATCCGTTAGCTGATGGAAATTCCAATTTGATGAGTCCGTTGAATATTCAGGTTTCAAATTCAGAAAACCTTTCATGGGAAATTGTCAACGGTTATGATGCTGCGATAATTAACGGCAAGGTTTCATGTAAAAAGTCTGATAATGGGTTTCTTGTCACATATTATTTTCAGAGCTACGGAATTTCCATACCGGTAAAATACGAAATTAACAATGGATATATGAGAACCTCAATAGTTACTGAGAAAATAATTGAAAAGAACAAGTATAAACTGGTTTCGGTTTCATTATCACCGAATTTATGTTCTGTTAAAAATACAGAAAATAGCGGGTCATATCTTTTTCTGCCGGTTGGCAGCGGTGCATTGATGTCTACTAAAGAAAATGCAAACGGTGCAAGAAAATACAGCGGCGATATATATGGATATGAATACGCCGGATTACGTTCCGACCACCTGACAGATGAAGAAAAAATCAGGATGCCGGTTTTCGGTGCTAAGGATGAAAACGATGCTTTATTTTGCATAATTGAGGAACCGGTAGGATACGCTGAGCTTAATGCTGATGCCGGTGATTCATCAACCGGAATATCAAGAGTATATCCGAAATTTTATATGCGCGGCTATGATGTATTGCCGATAACTGAAATGACGATGTATTTAGGCGGATCTGAATATAGGATTGCGGCAGATGATATGAGCGACGCTATTCCGTCGATAATTTATTATCCTATGTCCGGTGGCAATTCGGATTACAATGCTATGGCAAAGCTTTACAGAGAGTATTTACAAACACAGAATCAGGCATTCAAATCCGAGACAATATTACCGTCATTTTCACTTACATTGTATGGCGGCACTCAAATTACGACTACAACATTAGGTATTCCCCACAAGAGTACAAGGGTTTTGACATCATATGATTCTGCCGTTAAGATTGTAGAAGATTTGTCCGATAATTCTGAATTTTTACCTAATGTTAGAATGGTGGGTTTCGGAAGCAGCGGCGTTATACCGGGGAAATTAGCAGGAGGGTTTAGTTTATCTAATATATATGGTTCCAATTCAGACAGAAAAAGACTGATGCAGCTTTGTGACGATAAAAATGTTTTGCTTTCATGGGATTTTGATTTGGTACGATTCAGCAAAACGGGCAATGGTTTTTCTTCACTTTTCAGTGCTGCTAAAACAGCAAGTTCCAGAACCGCGACCGTTTATCCGATAGCTGTTCCTAATAGAACAAATATAACAGCTAAGGGATATCATTTATTGAAGAGAAGTAAAACTTCAACTGCTGTCAATAAATTGACAAAATATTTGAATAAACAAAATATTGATGCTGTCAGTTTATTTACTCTTACAGAAATAACTTATTCGGATTTTTCCTCAAAAGATTTTTATTCTAAAAATAGTATTGAGAATTCGGTTAACAATAGCATCAAAGTATTTCATGACAATGATATCAAGGTAATAGGAGGGTCAAACATATTTGCTGCTGTAAATTCTGACGCTGTTTATGATGTGCCGATTGACAGTGGTGAGTATAATGATTTTTCAGAGACAATACCATTTTATCAAATGGTATTGCATGGATATAAAAACCTCTATTCTACAACCTTGAATTCTGCCGGGGATTTCCAACGAAATATTGTAAAAGCTTTGTCTACCGGGACGAATCTATCGTTTTCATTTATTGATTCATACGATACCAAATTTCAAACCTCGGATACGATATATTTAGACACCGGTTCCGCCAAACTTTATTCTTTGGTTTATAACCGTAACAAAGAAAAGGTTGAAACTGCAATCAACAAATATAAGGATATTTATTCTGAAATTTCTTCATCTGAAATTTTATCATTCAGATGGGAAAACAGTGATATTTCGGTTACAGTTTTTTCAAATGGAAAAACGCTTTATGCTAACCATTCTCAAAATAATGTTAAAATATCCGATATTAGTTTGGAACCATATTCGGTTAAGTTGGTTTGACGGCTATTTAATTTGTTTTGGAGGAGATGTGAGTAATGAAAATAAAACAAAATAATTCCCGTCTGGTAAAACTTCGAGAAAATATGGGGTATACATTTGTTGCACATTGGATTGTCGGTTTAATTATTTTTTTCTATATTCCGATTATACAATCATTTTTGTATTCGTTTAACTATGTATCGATTGGCGAAGGTGTAGAAAAGAAATTTGCAGGTTTTGATCACTATGTGGAGATATTTGCAAAGCATCCTGATTTTACAAATAATTTAAGAGATGCTTTCGCTAAAATATGCTATCAGTTACCAATAATAATCGCATTGAGCTTAATATTGGCGGTTGTATTAAATCAGGATTTCAAAGGGAAAGTGTTGGCCAGAGCAATATTCTTTCTGCCGGTCATTTTCGGAACAAGTGCGGTTATGACTGTGCTGACAAGTAAACAAGTAGGCGCAGCACTTTTTACAGTAAAAAGCGGCGCGGAATATGGTTACGGAGGACTCATAGATTTTAAACAGATTTTAAACAACTTGAGTTTGCCGACACAAATTAATGATTTACTGGAAGATCTATTGAACGATGTATTTGGTATTATATGGAGTTGCGGCGTACAAACTATCTTGTTTTTAGCGGGTTTGCAAAATATACCATCGTCGTTGTATGAGGTCTCCAAAATAGAGGGAGCCAGTAAGTGGGAAGAATTCTGGTTTGTTACCGTTCCGAGCCTACGGCATATAATAACCCTCGTGATAGTATATACAATGATAAACATATTTACTTCTACCGATAATGTAATTATGCAGCAGGCAATGGCACTTTTGCAGGAACAGAATATTTTTGATGTGAGTTCGGCAATGCTGTGGAGTTACTTTATTTTGGCTGTTACCGTGATAGGCGTCGTGTTGTTTTTCTATCAAAAATTTGCTGTTAAACGATGGGAATAACCATTACCGATTTATTACTTTAATGGGAGAGTAGTTATGAAAAAAATATTCAATAAAAAAATCAAAACAGTCTTTATGAAAATGTTTTGTTATCAGATTATTGTGTGTGTTTTGTTATGTATGATTCCTATCGGTAGTATTTCCGTTTTTGCGGCGGGTAAATATGAGGGTGGAAAAGGTACTGAAGCTGAGCCGTATTTGATTGCGAATGTTACACAATTACAGCAAATGGCTAAAGATTTTAATTCAAATAGAAATCAGAATGTGAGCGGATATTATAAGCTTACTAACGATATTATATTTAACGATACATCTGATTTTGATAATTGGGAAAAATCCAAGCCTGCAAACAACTGGAATATTAAAGGCTTTTGGAATGATTGGAACAGCATGAAAGTCTTTTCCGGAACATTTGACGGTGACGGTCACAAGATTATCGGTCTGTACATTAACAATACCGACCAAAGATATTCCACCGGCTTTTTCGGTGCGGCGAACGGCACTGTTAAGAATGTGTGCTTTGAAAAATCGTTTGTTAAAGGTATAAACAATGTTGGCGGCATAGTGGGTTTAGCAACCGGTAATTGTAAAATTTTGAATTGTTCTTTTTCGGGCGTAGTAAACGGGTCGGCGAATTATGCCGGCGGTATTGTCGGACGGTATTACGGAAATACTGTTGAAGGCAGCAATCTGGAAATAAATTCATGTAGCGTCGAGGGCAGCGTTTCGGCAGTTCAGTTGGTCGGTGGATTTTTAGGAGATATATCTTCTTACGGAAATAAGTCGGCTGTTGCAGATATTATCAGTTCTTACGCTGCTGCGTATGTTATCGGTACGAACAGCAGAACGGGCGGTTTTATCGGACGTGTGAATGCGGACAACGGAAAGGCTGTAACCAATATATCAAAATCACATTATTACGGTACATTAAGTGATAAAGCCGAAGGAACTTTGGTAGGCTCGCTTGAAGGTGGGAATACACCCGCAGTTAATATAACAGATGTATATTATAATTCTGAAATTATCGGTGGGGCTGCAAACAAAAAGATTCAGGGTGAAGGTAAGACAACGTTAGAGTTTTCGGATAAAACAGTCTTAAACCTTTTGAATAATTCCAATTCACAGGAAAAAGGATATTGGGAGTGGAAACAGGGAGAGAAATATCCCGACAAAAGTAGGGCTCATCTCAATTCATTGACAATAAATTCGGAAGACTTCGGTTTCATTCCGACAGTATATGAGTATAATAAATCTATTGCATATGTTAATGAAACCGCTACCATAGTTCCGGTAGCAGCCTACGCTTCTAATAAAATAATAATCGATGGCACTGTAGTTGAAAGTGGAAAGAGCTTTACAACAGCACTTGAACCGGGTGAAACAAAGCATATTACAGTTAAGGTTGAAGATTCTGACGGCTCTCAAATAACATATTTGTTGCATATAACGCGTAGACCGGAGGTAAAGTTTGCAGGGGGTTCCGGAACAGAAAATGATCCTTATTTAATTTCGAATATTGATCAACTGTTTAAAATGGCCGAGGATTATAATTTAAACAAAAATATGGATGTGGGCGGTCATTATAAACTTACTAACGATATAGTTTTTAATGATACAACTAATTTTGAAAACTGGGAAACCAACCCACCGAAAAATAATTGGGAGTTTAAAGGACATTATTCTGACTGGAACAGTCGCAAAGAATTCTCCGGAACGTTTGACGGCAACGGTTACAAAATAATCGGACTGTATGTTAATAACACGGATTCAAATCCAAACAGTGCTACAGGTTTTATAGCTGTTGGCAGTGGCACGGTAAAGAATCTTCATTTTGAAAAATCCTTTGTTAAAGGGGCAAGGAATATCGGCGGTATTGTTGGCTTGGCATTCAACAATTTTAAGTTGTTGAACTGTAGCTTTTCCGGCGTTGTTAAGGGCAACGGTGCTTTTGCCGGCGGCATGATAGGGCGCTATTATTGGAACATGGGCGAAGACATGCGTATGGTTATAAATTCCTGCAGTTTTGAAGGAAGTATTTCTTCAAATCAGATAATCGGAGGAATTTTGGGCGAGATAGGAACTTATGTTCAGAACTCCAAACCAACTGTAGATATTATCAATTCCTATGTTGTAGCAGATGTGACCGGAACCGATAATAGAACTGGCGGACTTATAGGACGTGTTAGCGCTGCAAATACGAATGCAACAGCAAATATTATTGATTCGTATTTCTATGGTAAGTTAAATGAAAAAGCGGGCGGAACATTGGTCGGTTCGCTTGAGGGCAATTTTTCACCTGCTGCCAATGTCATAAATACATATTATAATTCCGACATCATCGGTGGCGCAAATGATAAACAGATACAGGGTACAGGCAAAAGCACCTCGGAATTTTCCGATGGAACTGTTACGAATTTATTGAATAATTCTAATTCAAACGGTGAAGCGTACTGGGCATGGCGTCAAGGGAAAAAATATCCTATTAACAACAGGGCGCATCTTAACGCTTTGACACTCAGTTCCGGTGATTTTAGCTTTACACCGACGGTTTACGAATACAGCAGGTCGGTTACTTATGAAAACGAATTTATTGCGATAACACCTGTTGCTGCTTATGATACTAATAAAATTACAGTTGACGGGAAAGTAATTGCAAGTGGCAAAAAATCGCAAAATATTGATCTTGAGGTTGGCAAAACCAAGAAAATCGTTATTAGTGTAAAGGATTCGGATGGTTCCGAAACTACATATGTATTAAACATTACACGCAAATCACAGGTGAAATATGACGGCGGTAACGGCACAAAGGGAGATCCTTATTTAATCTCGAACGCTGAACAGTTGCTTAAAATGGCTGATGATTTTGAAAAGAATGATTTGCTTGATGTAAATATTTGCTATAAGCTTACTGCCGATATCGTTTTTAATGATATATCCGATTTTGAAAATTGGGATACACAGCCTCCCGAGAACGAATGGTTGCATAAAGGCTTTTGGCGTGCTTGGAATAAGCGCCATGTGTTTGGCGGAACTTTTGACGGCGGCGGACATAAAATTATCGGATTGTACATTAACAATCAAAACGATGCTTACGATACAGGATTTATCGGTGCCACGGTTAATGCCGTAATAAGAGATCTGCATTTTGAAAAATCATATATAAAGGGCTTAATGAACACCGGTGGAATAGTCGGGCAAGCCTCGTATGATACATCAATTATCGGTTGCAGTTTTTCCGGCGTTGTAGAGAGTACCGGCAGGTGCGTAGGCGGTATAGTAGGTCGTTATTATTTTTGTATGGGTGACGACAGAAAACTGACAATAGACTCGTGCCATGTAGAAGGCAAAATTTCAACAACCGCTATCATGGCAGGCGGAATTTTGGGAAATGTTGAAACTTTCGCAGATAATTGCAATCCTTCAGTAGAAATTGTTAATTCCTATGTTGCAGCGGATGTGGTCGGTGGTGACTACAGAACCGGTGGAATAATAGGAAGAGATTCTACCAAATATGCCGCATCTTCTGTAAGAATTTTGAATTCGTACTATTACGGGAAGTTGCCGGACAATGCAAAAGGTACTATTATTGGTGAGACATTAAAGAATAGTAATATTACCTATACGGATGTTTATTATAACTCCGATATAATAGGTGGTGCAGCCGATATAGAAAAGCAAGGTGAAGCTAAAACCACTGTTCAATTCTCCGATGGGACCGTTACGGATTTGCTTATTAACTCAAAAGCAGCCGATGGCAGAAAGTGGGATTGGAGACAGGGGGAAAAGTACCCTGTTGAAAAAAGAGCGCGCCTAAACGGTTTGACTTTAAGCTCCGGCAGCTTTAGATTTTCATTGTTGGTTTACGATTATAAAATAAGCTTATCAAATAAGATTGATGCAGTTGCATTATATCCTATAACGGCATATGATTCGAGCAAAATCACAATTGACGGTCAAGAAGTCAAGAGTGAAAATTACTCGCGTGAAATGGCTCTTGAACCTACCGTTAAAAGGGATGTTGTCGTAAAGGTGAAGGACACTGACGGCTCGGAATCTACATATATATTACATATTACGCGAAGAAAAGCAAAATTCGAACCGAGTGTCTGGGACGGAACTGTGGCAGAAGATTATGAAGGTGGTTCCGGAACACAGGATGACCCGTATGTAATAATCAATGCTGCTCAATTGGCTTATTTTGAAAAGGATATCAACAGCGGAACTTCAAGCAATTCCGGCAGTTACTTCTGCTTGGAAAATGATATTATCTTAAACAGCGATTACGCCAACTTTGAAAACTGGGGAACAGAATCCCCGTCAAATGTATGGACGCCGATAAGCAAATATAATGAGGATAAATTGGAAAAGATATTCAAGGGCAGCCTTGAAGGTAACGGACACACAATTTACGGTTTGTATACAGACGGCTCATCCGGGAACTCCGGAACAGGTTTATTTGGTGCGTTAAACGGTGGTTCGGTTTCCAATCTTAATCTTAAAAAATCATATATTAAGGCGGACGGTTATGCCGGCGGAGTTATTGGAGTTGCGGTCGGACAGACCAGGACGGTTAAAATCTTCAATGTCGGTTTTGAGGGAATTATCGATACAAACGGCGTAGCTGCCGGAGGTCTTGTCGGAGAAATTGTTACATTCCCGACAGGTGCTATAGATGTATACAGCAGTTATTCGCATGGCAAGATTTTTGCTAACGATATGACCGGTGGTCTGATAGGTTATGTCTTTAATGACAGAACAATCGGAAACAGCGATTTGACCATAAGAATTGAAAACAGCTACAGCGGTATGGAAATCAAGCAAAACGGAGACACCGGGGATTATTTTGGCGGTTTGCTCGGATGCTTCAGTGGTATGGATGAGCAGATATCGTTGTATATGAGGCGTAGTCACTTTGCCGGAGAAATCAATTCATCTGCTGATAATAAAGGACCGATTCTCGGTGGGCAAGAGGATGAAGCCGGTTTGATAGAAATTAATAATACGGTATACTACGCAAAAGAATCGGTAGCTGCACCGATAAGTAATCAGTTTAATGCAATCGGATTTGAACGCGCTAAATTTGCCGACGGTACTGTTTTCAATCTTTTGAGCAATGTTAAAAGGGTTTACAACAGTGATTTATGGAACTGGGTAGAGGGAGACAAATACCCGACCGCACCGTCTCATACCGTTGCACTAAACGATATTGTTCTGAGTGCCGGTTTCCTGACATTTAATCCTGTAATTGCCGATTATAGTGTTTGGGTTGATAAGTCGGTTAAAAGTATTACTTTAACACCGTATGCCGCAAACAGCAATTCGAATATTACCGTTAATAACGATAAGGTTGTAAGCGGGCAGAAGAGCAAGAGCATTGCATTGAACGGCGAGAACGCCACCGTAATCACCGTAGCGGTAACGAACCGGAACGGGAAAAAACAAACATTTACCGTAAGGGTTTACAGCGGCAATTATATGTTACACTTTATTCAGGGCAATGGTATTGATAACGGCGAATTCGGTCAGGAAATTAAGTTGAGCGCGAATAAAAAACACATTTTCTCGTTCAATTACTTTGTTAGGACTTCAAACGGACTGAGACCGCTCGTAAAATATCTCAATAATAACGGAGAATTTGTAGATTATGCCGCCACTCCTCAAAAATTTGAAAACTTACGCGATGTGAATTTCTCTTTGACCTTTGCAACACCGAATGATGCTATGGTTGATTCAAGCGGCAAGGTTACTTACAAGTTAGGTTTAAAGAATAATGTCGAATCTGTGGGTTACGTGACAAATCTTAAGTTGACCGAGGAAGGCTCAAATGACAATCTCTTTAAAAATTCAGCTTTTAAAGAAAACTTTATGAACTGGATAGATTCAAAGAATGAAAGATATATGGTTGATAATGTCTTCAAAGGTTATTTGGGAGAGGTTGAATTGCTACCGAGCGTTGCAGAGTATTTTGCAGAAAAACCGAACGATACAAACGATGAAATGTTTGATGACGGCGATTGGGCTGTAACCGGTTCTTCCGATGATGATTACACATATGACGACTATACAAATGATGATGATTATTATGATTATGATGACGGATCAGATGGTTACGATGACGACGGACAACAAAACTCAAGCGGTAATAAAAAGCGGGTTAAGAGGATTATAAAGAAGATTATAAGTAATAATACTTATATTTATATTATCATCGCTGCCGCAGCTGTTGTTTTGGTTGGTGCAGGTGTAGCAGTTTTCCTGATAGTGAGGAAAAAAAGATCCAAGCATTAAATTCGGGTCTTGATTCTGAGCATGCTGAGAAAATCGGCATGCTCAGGATAAGAAAAATCTTTGCTTATAATGCAAAGATTCACGGCAATCAAAAAATATAAAGTCAGGCGTAAGGGGAATGCATAAACTATTTCCGCGCCAGGTGAAAGATTAGTGTGCTTTTATAGCATAAGATGCGATTATTACACTTTATAAAAGTGATAATTATTATAGATCAACACGAAAATAAGGAAAGAGGAGTTTTTATGAGTTTTATGTTTAATCCACATCCGTTTACCGACCCTTTGGCGGTAAACAGACCAAATGTGTCTGAAGCGGCCGTGGAGAGTATGATTGAGGGGAATATTAAAATTGCCAACGTGCTGACCGACTGTATTGAAGGTAATGTATATACAATTGCTTTTGACGGTTACTCCACGGCGGTATTTGAAAATATTATCAATCTTATTGCGGGAAATCTTAAAAAGAACAATGTAAAATATGATATTGTTAATGTGGCGGATTTTTATAAAGACGCTAAAGAACTTGAAAGCAATTTTTCAGAACTGCTGCCGGAGGACAGGGTTGTTGACCCGGTATTGCTTTTCGGAAAAAGACTTGACGGCGGCTATGAAAACATTTTTGATGTTAAAAAATTAAATTTGTTTAAGGAAAAGCTGAAAAACAACGATAAGGTCTTGCTTGTTTACGGTTTTGGAAGCACGTTTGACGCGGAAATAAGAAAATTCTTTAACAAGATCGTGTTTATAGACGTGATTCCGAAAGCGGCAATCCTTCGGGCAAAAGACGGCAAATTTGTAAATATCGGCGATACATATGCACGTCCGTTCAAAGAACTTATGCGCAGAGCATATTATGTTGATTTTGAGTTGGCACTAAAGCTGAGACGACAGCTTCTTCATTTGGGTGCTATTGATTTTTACATAGACGGCTCTGAGTTGGATAATTATAAAATGCTTCCGAAAAAGTATTTTTGCGAAATAACTTCAACACTTTCAAAAATGCCTTTCAGAACAAGACCTGTGTATATTGAAGGCGTTTGGGGCGGACAGTATATTAAGAATTTGCGGAATATTGATACTGCAAAAAATGTTGCTTGGTCGTTTGATTTTATACCGGCTGAGGTAAGTGTTGCGATTGAGCTTGGCAACAAGTCGATTGAGCTGCCGTTTTATACATTCCTTGAAACCTCGGAAAGCGCCATTATGGGCAAACAATGCGCTGAAAAATTTGAGGGATATTTCCCAATCAGATTTAATTATGACGATACTTTCCATTCAAGCGGCAATATGTCCATACAGGTTCATTCCGGCGAGAAGTATAATATAGAGAATTATAATGAATTCGGAAGACAGGATGAGAGCTACTACGTTGTTGTTGCGGGACACGGAGCTAAAACATATGTAGGATTCACCGATGAATGCGATCCGAACGAATTTTTAAGCCTGGCTAAGAAATCCGAGAAAGAACATACATACATAGACTATCAGAAATATATAAACGGCGAAATATCACACCCCGGTCTTCAGGTTATGATTCCTGCCGGAACGATTCATGCTTCGGGAAGAAATCAGGTTATTTTGGAAATAGGCAGTCTGACTATCGGTTCATATACTTATAAGCTTTACGATTATTTAAGGAAAGACCTTGACGGTATGCCGAGACCTATACATACATATCACGGCGAAAGGGTTTTGGAAAAGGAACGCAAAAAGGAATGGGTAGAGAAGAACATTGCAGTTCCGCCGCGTGTAGTGCGTGAAGAAGAATATGGCAGAGAATTAGTGCTCGGAGAGCATAACCTACTTTATTTCAGCCTCAGGCAGATTGAATTTGAAAAAGAGTTTTATGATGATACAAACGGGTTTTTCCATGTACTTTCGCTCGTTGACGGTGAGGATGTTATTATTGAATCAATCGATAATCCGGAGTACTGTTTCCACCAGAAATATATGGATATTGTGGTTGTTCCCGCGAATATGGGTAAATACCGCATTCGCAATTTGGGAAATCAGCCGGTGAAAATTCATAAAACTCGCCTGAAAGACGGATATTTGGATGAATAAGACTAAATATGTGTTGGGTATCGACGCGGGAGGCACTTTTTTCAAATCAGTGCTTGTTGCGGAGGATAATTCCGTGGTTCTTGATTCGGCAAAAAAGGAACCTGCGGGAGATGATAAAACCTCGGTTATTGATTGCTATTGCCGACTGATTGAAAGCGCTGAAAAGACTGCTTGCGAACTCGGCGGCGAATTGGTCGGAATAGGGGTTTCAACTCCCGGACCTTTTGACTACGACAATTCGATAAGCCTTATGAAACATAAGCTCAATGGAATTTACGGTGTGAATATTCGCGAGACTTTGAGAAACAAAGGAGTTTTAGGAGAGCTTAAAATGGTATTTATGCACGACGCTCTCTCATTTCTCCACGGCGAATACATCATCGGAACGGCGATGGGCTATAAAAATGTTGCGGGTATAACATTGGGTACAGGTACCGGCTTTGCAGTTATAAAAAACGGCGAACTTTGTAAAAGTGCGGACGGCGGAACTGCCTTTTCAATATGGCAGGAAAAACTGATGGACGCTACGGTTGAGGATTTTCTTTCCAGACGCGGAATAATTTCGTTATACCGTAAATTATCCGGCGATTTTTCCGATATTGATGTATACGATATTGAAATGCTTGCCGTAAAAAACGGAGACAAATCTGCAATTAAAACTTTTGAGCTTACAGGCGAGTATTTAGCTAAAGCCGTTAAAAGTATTTTACGCGAAAATGAAATTGAATGCCTGATCTTAGGCGGACAAATTTCCAAAGGCTTTCCGCTTATGGAAAAATCAATTAAATCGGGACTCGGTGATTTGCACAATCTAAAGCTTATAACAAAGGGTCAATCAATTGATTATTCTGCTCAAATCGGCGCATCCGGTTTGGCGTTTAATAAAATAAGATAGGCTACATTCAATATGTAAAGAGGAGGTGGTAATTTGAAAGCTCTGTTAATAACAGCCGCCAATTATGATGATTCAGAGGTGATGTACCCGTATTACAGAATGTTGGAGGAGGGATATGAGGTTGATGTTGCTTCGTTCGACACAGGCGAAGTGAGCGGTAAAAAATATTTTAAAATTAACGCCGGTATAAAAGTTGACGAAGTTAATCCCGAAAAATATGATTGCCTTATGCTACCCGGAGGATCAGCACCGGAAAAGCTTAGACAAAACGCTGCCGTAAAAGCCGCAGTCAGGTATTTCTTCAATAAAGGATTGCCTGTGGGTGCAATATGTCACGGTCCGCAAATTTTAATATCGGCAGATGCTTTAAAAGGCAAAAATGCAACCTGCTATCCGGGAATTAAGGATGATTTGATTCTTGCCGGGGCGTACTACGAAGATAAAAGCGCAGTTGTAAGCGGTAATTTGGTTACATCGCGCAGACCGCAGGATTTGCCGGATTTTATGCGGGAATTCATCAAGCTGTGCAATTCCGGAGCATAAATACAATTTATCAATTGCAACGGTAATAAATCTTAGAAAGGAATAAATTCTATGAAAAACTGTAAAAAAGTGACAAACAAGATTTTATCCATGGTTTTAAGCATTTTATTAATCAGTTCCGCTTTAAGCGCTACACTTGGCGTATCGGCGGAAACATCAGGCGATATTTCCGTATGGGACGGAACGGCCGCAGACAATTTTGCCGGCGGAACAGGTACAGAATCCGATCCTTACCTGATTTCAAACGGTGCCCAGCTTAAACATTTGGCAGATAAGGTAAATGCGAACAACGGCAAAAACGAATCAACTAATTTTGCCGGGGTTTATTTTAAACTGACGGCAGATATTTATTTGAATGACATATCAAATTATGATAATTGGGAAACAACCGCACCTGCAAATAATTGGACACCGATTGGTGAACACCGTGGTGCATGGAATACATTTAATGCTTTCTGCGGTAACTTTGACGGTAACGGTCACACCATCTACGGTATGTATGTAAATGCTGCTTCAAATAACAGTTCCGGACTTTTCGGATTGATTGCGGGAGCAGGAAATTATCAGTCGGATACATCAAAGAGAACGGCCTCGGTTAAAGATCTGAAGATAGCCAACGGTTATGTTAAGGGCAACCAGTTTGTCGGTGGTTTGACGGGTGCCGGCTTTGGAACCGTAACATTTGATAATTGCAGTTATTCCGGAAAGGTTATCAGCCCCGGAAATAATGTCGGTGGATTGATAGGCAGTTGGAGAAACATAGGAACTCCGAATATTGATATAAATTCCTGCTATGTTGAAGGTTATGTAGAGGGAAATTATTTAGTAGGCGGAATGATTGGCGAGATTTCGTACGATTCCAAAGTAAATACATTAGTAAATATTATTAACTCTTATGTTGCTGCGGATATAACAAACAAAAGTGAAGACAGTCGTGTGGGCGGCTTCATCGGCACAATGCGTGATTCCGCTTCAACCGTAAATATTTTAAGATCATTTTATTACGGAACACTTGACAAAGATGCATATGCTACATTTGTACAACAAGTTTATTGCACATTGAACACTACCGATTCGTATTACAACAGTAATATTATAGATAGTAATGCAGATGTAATCATACAGGGAACAGGAAAAACAAAAGATGAGTTTAAAAATGGTACTGTAACCAAGCTGTTAAATGCGGCGGTTGCGGCTGCGGAAGACTACACACGAAGCTGGAAACAGGGTACGGATTATCCGGTTTTCAAAACGGAAACTACCGCACGTCTTGCAAACCTGGATTTAAGCGTTGCCAATATTGATTTTCTTGACGGCAAATTTGATTATTCCGTATCTGTTGCATACTCGGCTCGAAAAGTAACGGTTACACCCACCGGCAAGGATACTGTTACTTCAATTACCGTAAACGGTACGGCGGTGGCATCAGGTAGCTCGACCGAAATTAACCTTGAGGTCGGTGAAAATACTATTACAATAGTAACAACGGCAAGCGACGGCGCAACCGAAACATATACCGTTACCGTTACCCGCCGTGAAAAAGGCAGCGAGTGGGACGGCTCTGTAGCTGAAGGTTACGCAGGAGGCACCGGTGCAGAAGAAGATCCGTATCAGATTTCAAACGGCGCTGAGCTTAGATATTTTGCTGAAAACGCAAGATATACTGGTGCAAAAAAGTACTATGAATTGACAGCAGATATTTACCTCAACGATATTACCAATTATTCCGATTGGGATGACTCTAAAATTTCGAGTACCCTTAATAAATGGACCTCAATGGGGTACTACAAAAGCTGGCAGGATTGCAATCCTTTCCAGGAAAATTTCAACGGAAACGGTTATACAATATACGGACTTTATATAAATGAAGACACACAAGGTCAAGGAACAGGCTTATTCGGAGCAATCGGTTATGGCGCTGTTGTTAAAAACCTTAATATATCTTCCGCTTATATTATAGGTAAAAACAGAGTCGGCGGTATTGCGGGCGTTACCTGCGGTAATGTTGATATAATCAACACTCATTTTAACGGTATTATTACAACCGCTGATGCAAACCGTAATCAAACGAATGTATGGGGTAATACACATAATTATCTCGGCGGACTTCTCGGTTATTTTGAGGGTAACACTACGGATAGCATAAACATTAACAGCTGTACAACGGCGGGTGAAATTCGCGCGCAGTATATGGCGGGCGGATTTATAGGTGCCAGCTCTACTACACTTACGATTAATATAAACAACAGTTCGTCAACCATGAATATAGGTTATGGAAGCTGGGCTTCAATTCGTTTGGGAGGTTTCATAGGATTCCTCAAAAACGCCAAGTCGGACGTCAATACGACAATAAATATCCGTAAGAGCTTTTTTGCGGGGAAATCCGATTTTAGCAGTTTTGATCCCATTGTTGGTGAAATAACAAATGATAACCCTGTTGATATATACTATTCCGATTCTTATTATAACAGGGATTCATTTTCCAAAGCTCCTCTTTGGTATGATGAAGGAAATGGAATTACGGAATACCACAACACAGAATTCTCTGACGGTACAGTTGCTAAATTATTAAATAAAGCTCAAAGCGATTATGCTACCGATTATTTCGTTTGGCAGCAGGGCGAGAACGGTTGCCCGATTCCGAAGAAGATACTGCTCGGCGACTGCAACGGCGACGGCAATGTAGATATTCTCGACCTGGTAAGAATTAAAAAGTATTCGGCAGGTATTAATGTTGACTTTGTAATGCTCAACGCTGATTTGGTTGCCGATAATGAAATTAAAACAGATGATATTGTAAGACTGAGAAAGAAATTGCTGGGCGATAACGCACAGTATTTATCGGCAGATAAAGCTGTGGTGGACACTTATATGAGTCAAGTCGACAGTCTCAAAAAAAAAATCTTAGGTTCTGAAACGAATGTAACTGTTAAAGGCACAAAGTATTATGTGAGCGCTTCCGGCGATGACAATGCGGCAGGCACATCGCAGGAGACTGCCTGGAAGACAATAGCAAAGGTTAATGAAGCTAATTTAAAATCCGGCGACGGCGTGTTTTTCAAGCGCGGCGAAAAGTTCAGAACGGAAAAACCCTTGAATACAAGCGAAGGTGTTACATATTCGGCGTATGGCACAGGTTCCAAACCGATGATAGTAGCTTCGACAGACGCATCGGGCAGTTCAAACTGGGAAAAAACTCAATATCCTAATATCTATAAGTGCAAAATTTCTTTTCCGAAGGATCGCAATGTCGGAACTATAATATTCAACGGCGGTGAAGCCTGGGGAATACAGGTTCAAAAAAGGCCGAACGGTTACCGCCTGAGCAACGGTACTGTTTTCAACGGTATTGAAACCTTTACCGATGACAGAAAAGAACATTTATTTGCAGGCATAAACGAGTTGAAAAACAATTTGGAATTTTACAATGTTTATGAGGAAAATACCGATTCGGGAGAACTGTACCTGTATTCGGCAAAAGGCAATCCGGGTGATGTTTTTAAAAGCATAGAAATTGCGGATAAAGGTTATGCAGTTTACGGCACGGGAAAAAATGTTACTATAGATAATATTTCAATATTCGGAAGCGGGAGTCACGGCATTGTATTTAACGAAGCTACTGAAAACACCGTTGTTCAGTATTGCTCGTTCAGCTGGATAGGCGGATCTATTCATTCGCTGGATACCACATGGAGAATTTTAGGAACACGTTACGGAAATGCTGTTGAAGCTTGGAATTGCAATAATTTTGTAATTCACGACTGCTATTCCGAACAGATATACGATTCATGCTATACGGTTCAAAGCGCCGGTGCAAGTATTATCGGATTTAAAGCATATAACAATATCAGTGATTTTTGCACTACCGGCTATGAGGTCTGGGCAAGTAATGATAAAGTGACCGGTACTATTAAGGACCTGGATTTGCATGACAACTATACGCGTTTTGCGGGCTATGGTTGGAGCCATCAGCGTCCGGAAAATGGGGCGACTTTCTTCTCCGGAAATACTTCTACGCGTGATACCTATGAAAACAATAACGTTTACAATAATATCAATTTGTTTTCTTCAAAATATACGCATGATGTTGCGGCAACAGGCTGCAATCAGCTGAACTTCCATAACAATACCTATGTGATGGAGCCGGGTAAATACCTTGGCGGAATTTTGGCAAATCCCGGAGAGGGTATCGGCGATAAGAAGGTTGCGACCAAATATAATGAGGATGCAATTATTAGGGCTTACGAAACCGGTTTTGAGCGCGGTTCGGTATTTTATCATACCGATAAAAGCCCGTATGATAATATGTACGACATATATAAAGCAAACTGAAAAGTGCTAAGTGCGCATATTTTATCTCCGTATCGATCGGTTAAATATTGCCGCACAACAAATGTTCAAGCAAGCAGCTGCAGCTTTTGCGGCTGCTTGTTGTGTTTTGGCAGTGAAAACGATAGGATATTTTTTGTCTATTCCTATTTAATATTTAACTTTATTATTAACACTTCATATGGTATAATAAATATAAAATAATTTCAGCAAAGGATAGATTTTATATGTTATTTGATTTTGCAAAGCAAAAATTTGATATTATACTGCATGCCGGGCAATCTAACAGCGAGGGCTTTGGACACGGAGAAACAGATAAGCCCTACACGCCGAATGATAAAATCTGGATGTACAATTGTACGGATAATGCTATATCTATGGCGCAGGAAAGAGTTTTTGAAAATTATATTTGCGGTAATTTTTCACTGTCATTTGCACAGAAATATGTTGATGCCGGTTTATTAGAGGATGACAGAAAAGTACTTATTGTCAACATAAACCGAGGTTCTTCGGGATTTTTTAATCATCTTTGGGGAATGCAGGACGAGCTGTATTTACAGATGATGGATATGACCGAAACGGCACTTTCGCTTAATCCCGAAAACAGAATAGTAGCGTTCTTGTGGCATCAGGGCGAAACCGATGGGAAGAACGGTATGTCCTACGATACGCATTACAATAATCTATACAATTTGGTTGAATCCGTCAGAAAAAAATTCAATTGCTATGATGTTCCACTTATAATGGGTAATTTTTGTTACCATTGGGCAGAGCTTAACAGCGAGGTTACCACTCCGGTAATTGACGCTATTAAAGCGGTATCGGCAGCAGAAAGTATGTCTGCTTTTGTAGATACCAAGGGGCTGAAGTCAAACGATCAGGCATTAGGAAACGGCGATACCATACATTTTTGTAGAGATTCGCTTATCGAATTGGGTATCAGATATTTTGAGGCATATAAAGAATTGATAAAATGATGAGACGAGGGGGGCAGAAACTGTGTACGCCGACGAAAAAAATATCGGCCGCGAGTATTTTGAATGCACCAAAATTGTAAATTGCAATAAGAATTTTCATCTCCATCGAACCTACGAATTGGTGTATGTGGAAACCGGTGCGATTATAATTGAAAGTAACTGCGGAAAGGAAACGGTTAATGCCGGCGAATATGCTTTGATTTGGGCAAATGTCTTGCATTCGTTTCGCACGGTTGAACATTCAGTGGCTTATTACTGTATGTTTTCGGGCGATTTAATTCGTCCCTTTGTGAAATACACTAAGGGGAAAGCGGTCGAAACTGTAAAATTCACCTGCAAAGAATCAGTCCATAATTTTGCAAAACAGGAACTGTTCGGTAAAAGCGGGAAAATAGAGTGGTATACGAGAAAAGCGTTGCTGTATGCTATTATAGGCGAATACCGTAAAAGCGTCAAATTATCCACTCCTAAAGGCGGCAACAATGATGTTGCCATAAGAGTATTACATTACCTTGAAGAACATTATACGGAGAATATTACGCTTGATGATGTTGCAAAGGCAATCGGTTATGAAAAGCATTATGTGTCAAGGTGTCTGCATAAATGGACCTCAATGAATTTTACAAAAATACTGAATTGGTACAGAGTGGACGCCGCAACCGACCTATTGCAAAATACAGATCATTCCGTTGCATATATTGCTATGAACAGCGGGTTTCAAAGCATCAGAAATTTTAACAGGGTGTTTTTGGACTTGACCGAAAGAACACCGCTTGAGGCTGCCAATTGCGTTCCGAAAAGGGCGAAGAGAACAGAATGCGACACTGAAAAGTAAAGAATTATATAATTAAATCGGATGACGCGGACGAAGCATAACACTTTGCCCGTGAGCCTGATAACCTTTGGGAGGTTAATGATATGGTGAACGAAAATTTGAAATCTTTCGGATATGCTGCGGAAAGATTGTCGGGTTTTTACGACGCCGACTCGGAAATTAAAAAAAGCGAAATTATGAATACGGCTGATTCACTTGATATTGCGGGAAGAGTTTTTTATATTTCCGAATCCGGAAATGATGATAATGACGGCCGCTCTTTTGAAAAGCCTTGGAAAACATCATATGCAATAGAAAAAAATTTTGATAAACTGCGCTACGGTGACACAATTTTATTTGAGCGCGGCGGAATATTCAGGCTTAAAACAAGAATACGCGTAAAATCCGGTTTGAGTTTCGGAGCATACGGAATCGGAGCAAAACCCCGGTTATACGGTTCGGTCAAAAACTTTGCTTCAGCCGAGTTATGGGGGAAAACCGAGTATAATGATATTTGGAAACTGTATTTCGATTACGGCGATGCGGGAAATATCATTTTCGGAAATGATGAATTTATAGGAATAAGAAAATTTGATTTGGGGGAGCTTGCGTCTGACGGCGATTTTTTCTACAATGACGATGACAAATCACTTTATCTCAGGTGCGGTATCGGCAACCCGGGAAGTATTTTTAATTCTATTGAAATTGCGCATTACGGGAATTTATTCTTTGTACAGGACGGGGCGCAGGATATTCATTTCGATAATCTTTGTTTGAAATACGGCGGCTCACACGGTATAGGTACATGGGGACACAATAAGAATATAAGCGTCACAAATTGCGAGTTGGGTTTCATAGGCGGTTCACAACAAAATCCAAAAAAGCTGCCTAAATTGCGTTACGGAAATGCAATACAATTCTGGACATCCGCCGAAGATTGTATTATTGAAAACAATTGGGTCCATGACGCTTATGACGCCGGCTTGACATTTCAGGGCGATTATGAAGTTGCGAATTATAAAAACTTATCTTTCTGCAATAATCTTATTGAGTATTGCACATATAATTTTGAATTTTTCGACAGAGAACCCGAGTCGGTTATTAATGATGTCAGAGTTTGCAATAACATTATGAGGTTTTCCGGGTACGGTTGGGGGAATCAGCGTCCTGATAAGTGGGCTACTGCTCATATAAACGGATGGAGTTTTTTTTATAAAAACCTCGTTTCAATGTATATATGCAATAATGTGTTTGACTGTGCCGATTATAATTTTGTTTACTGGTATTGGGATAACGAAAAGAGACTTGATAATTTAACTGTACTCAATAATTCGTATTTTCAGAAACAAAGCGGTACAAATTACTCTTTCAGATTTCAGTATGAAAAACAATCAATGGCAAATGACCAAGCTCAATTTGAAAAGTCCGTTTCTTTGTTTGATGAAAAGCCGCGAATCGTGATTTATAAATAGAATTGTAGGCAGGCGAACAAAGAAATGCAGTACTTACCCAAAGAGTCTGCAAATTATGCTTTTGTATATTTGTATGCGCACGGTCCCGATGATCTGTATAACGGAAGACTGAAATTATAAATTTAATACTGTCAAAAAAAGCGTCGATACAGTATGCAGTCGGCGGATTGAAACCATCGGTTCATTCGGCCGATGGTTTTTGTTTATCTATATACTAAAAAGTTACTTTTCGTCCATTACTGAAACATAATTAACTTTATTAAAAAACTATAATAGGTTATAATTGCTTTGAAGAAACAAATGCTATAAAGGCGGTATGTAATATGGGCAGAATATCAGAAAATTTTAAATATCGGGTTACACCTTTATGTAACGAAAATTCGGTTGTAAAGGGTGAAATGTACAGATTTACTGTATTAACGCCCTCTCTTATCAGAATGGAATATAATGAAAAGGGAATTTTTGAGGATCGGGCAACCAAAGTTGTTACCAACAGAAATTTTCCGGTGCCGAAATTTACGGTAAAATATGAGGGAAGTCTCTTAAAAATACGCACCGAAAGGCTTGAATTGTTTTATCATACCGATAAGCCGTTTGACGAGGCAAGTCTTACGGCGAGAATGTGCGGGGATTACGGGGACAATACTTCGACATGGCGTTTTAAAAATACATATCCCACATACGGCGGAGCACCGCGAAATTATTTCGGAACAACTAGGAACTTGGATTCACGGGTTGGACCTGTTGCGCTTGAGGACGGATTGATGTCGAGCGATTATACTGATTGGGATGACAGCAAATCCCCTATACTTTGTGAAGACGGTTGGGTAGATGAAAGACCGGACGGTATAGAAGATACATATCTTTTTGCATATCGTGAGCATCATCTTGACTGCTTGCGCGATTTTCTCAGTTTGTCCGGTAAAATACCGATGCTGCCGCGCTATGCGTTGGGAAACTGGTGGAGCAGATACCACAGATACACGGCTGATGAATACAAGGAAGTTATTGAAAATTTCTTTAAGAGAAACATTCCGCTTTCGATAGGTGTTTTGGATGTTGATTGGCATATTACCGATATAGAAAAGCGTTACGGAAGAGGATGGACCGGATATACATTCAATAAAGAGCTTTTCCCGAATCCTGAGGAATTTTTATATTGGATGCATCAGCACGGGCTGAAAGTCACAGTCAATTTGCATGACAGGGAAAACATTTCCCCGGTAGAAGAAAATTATTTGCCGTTTGCAAAAGAAATGGGCGTGGATTATGAAAACGGCGATATGATCGAATTTAATTTTTGCTCACCAAAATATATAGAATCGTATTTTAAATTTACGCATTACGATAATGAGAAAAAGGGCGTAGATTTTTGGTGGATTGACGGTTTCCCCGAAAACAGAGGACCGATATTAAAAGCCGATATTCCGTGGATGCTCAACCACTATCATTATATTGACAGCATGAAAAACGGGAAAAGAGGAATGTTGCTTTCGCGTTATTGCGGAGTAGGCGGGCACAGATACGGCGTGGAATTTTCCGGCGATACAAACTCTACTTGGGAAATGCTTGATTTTCTGCCATATTTCACGGCAAATGCATCAAATGTAGGCTGCGGCTGGTGGAGTCACGATGTCGGCGGCTTTATGTGCGGCACGGGTGATGAAGAAATGTATATACGTTGGGAGCAGCTTTCGGTTTTTTCTCCTATAAACCGAGTACATTCGTCCGACAATCCCTTTATGAGCAGAGAACCCTGGAAGTATACTGAAACTACGGAAAAAATTCTTACAAAGTATATGAGATTACGACATGAATTGATTCCGTATATTTATACAATGAATTATCATTGCTACCGTGACAATATAACACTGATCAGACCGTTGTATTATTATGAACGCGTCAGAGAATTTAAAAATGAGTACTATTTCGGTGACACTTTCCTTGTAACACCGATAACAACGAAAATCGACAGCGTTACAAAAATGGCTCACACCGCCATGTTTATGCCGCACGGAATATGGTTTGATTATTTTTCTTCGAGAAAATATATCGGTGACAGATATTACAATATTTACAGGGGCATGGAAGATATTCCCGCGTTTGTCAGGGCAGGTTCGATTATACCGCAGACCGTTTTAAGTGAAGGCAACGGTATAGAAAATCCGAAACATTTAAAAATAGATGTTTTCCCGCTTGATAACGGAGAATTTTCTATGTACGAGGACGACGGTATTACCCTTAATTACGAGGACGGTTCGTGTGTTGTAACCGACATGGAATTAACATGGGGTGAAAAGCCGATATTTAAAATTAAAAGGCCTGTCGGAGACCTTGAGCTTATTCCTCAAAAAAGAGATTATACGATTAAATTCAGAAACATAACAAACAATGATGTTTCGGTAATCTCGGGGGGAGTATCTGTTGACTTTGAAACTGAAGTTGACTGTACGGGATTGACTGTCAAAGTTAAGAATGTAAACGATGAACTCACAGTTAAATTCAATTCTGATGTAATAATTAAAGAGAATGATTATGTAAAGGATATGGACGCTTTCATAATGCGCTCTCAGATAGGTAATATTGAGAAATGGAAGCTGAGTCAGATACTCCACAAGACTGATACTCCCGCTGCAGCAATAGCAGAGTTATGCAACGATGTATATGACAATAACTTTAAAAATGCCGCAATAGAAATTATGACTTGCGGTATGGAATAAAAATGGAAAGAGGTTGATGTATAATGATTAACAGAGAACAGAATACGGTAATTGTATTAGAAGATGAAATTCCTGAAATTGATAAAAATGAAATGTCATTTTTGAAAAAATGTATTTCGGATATGGGATATACAGTAAAAACGATGAATGTAGAGCAATTATTAAATTCTCTGCCAACCGGTCAGTCTTTTCCGAATTTTTTCAGCAATGTTATGATCGTACCCAATTGCAGAAATATGCCGCTTGAAACAAAAGAATTACTGAAATATTATAATGAAAATCACGGTAGCCTTATTTTTATCGGCGGTCCGCTTTATTATAACTATGTAAAGTCGGAAAATGGTGGATTTATAAAAGCAGAATTGGATAATAACACATTAGATGCCAATTTTGCAAGTGATAACCCTTATGTCAGAAGCGGCGTAGCTCCGCTTTATAAGGTTTACCCGGTTAAAAAAATAACACAATTGAAAACAAATCCCGAACAACACATTTACAGTGACGAACTTAAAATTTCTACGCCTATCGATGCAATTATTCCTTGTCAAACCAATCACGGATTGGGATATAATACCGGTGCGAATTGCAGGTTTATATCCCTTGTGGATTGTTATTCGGATTACGATTCGGATGATATTATAGAGGCAGGTCAGAACAACGGTAACCGCGGATCTTTCGCCTTTATAGAACTTGAAAATACACGGGGATTGGGCTTTGAAGGAAAGCTGCATTACGGCTTGGTCGAAGGTACTCAAACCGGATCTGCAGTGGCACATATAGGATATTCGGGAGGTATACAGAATATTCCCGGTGCAGAGAAATTGTTGGGCTCTATTATAAACAAGCTTAAAAACGGTCTTTATTTATTTGAAGCCGGTTGCTGCGGCATAAGATTCAGAGATGGAGACGATGTTTTGTTCGGTGCTCAAATAATGAATACGACTTCGTTCTTTAAAAAAGTTAATTTAGAATTTGAAGTAAATATAAAAAATAAAAAACAGGTATATAATTTTGAAAAAATAGTATCTCCGAAATGTATTGCAGATGTCAATTTCAGATTAACTTGCGAGGAACTGAAAAGCGCCGGACTTGAATTTGATACCGATTGCTCAGTCAAAGTGTCGCTTTATGATGAAGGAAAAGTGTTAGACAGTATAGAATCGGTCTTTTCATATGAAAGCGTTATATCAATTGAAAACCCCGATGAGTTTGTAAGCGCCAAAGACGGAAAGTTCTATTATCGCGGAAAGCCGTGGTACTTAGCGGGAATAAATTACTGGCCTTCTAATATACAGTCAAAAGAAAAGTCGGATTATTGGTGCGGATACTGTGACAGCTCAAACTATGACCCTATTACAGTTGAAAAAGATTTAGCCTATATGGAAAAATTAGGACTCAATTGTATACTTATGCGCGTTGATTTCAGTGAATTTGATCATTGTTTGCATGGATTGCGCGATTTAATACATCGTGCAGGAAAACATAATATCAAAATCGGCCTTGCTATTCCAAAGGCAATAGCATCAAGATATTACAATAAAACAGTTGTAGAATATCTGTTTTCTAAAGTTAATGTTAGGAATAACCCGACAATTGCATTTATTGATGTTGAATGGGAGTCCGGGAATGATGGTTTCAGCAATGTTCTAACCAAACTTTCTTGGGAATTTAACGATGAATGGGATTCTTGGCTTACTGAAAAGTATGTAAATCTTGAAAATGCTCAGGAAAAATTGAATATACAATTTGAAACCGACATTTACGGGCATCCGGCTATTCCGGTACTTGAAAAAGCCAATAATACAAATGTCACGTCTGAGGTTTGCGACTTTATAGATAATAGCATAAAAAGATATTGGGCAAATATGTATCCGCATCTTAAATTCCTATTGCCTAATCAAATGATAACATTTCGCTTTGGGGGCGCATACCCGAAAGGCAAGACACAGGCAACGGATTATGTTGATTTTGTGCCGCTTGAAATATATGATTTTAACGGATTCGATAAATTCGAGGAAGATGGTTGCCGTGACAATTGCGTAGGATTATGTGTTGCTGCAACGGAAACACAGAGATATGAAACCGATTATAAAAAGCCGATAATATGGGCTGAGTACGGGAGATCGGCCTGCGGTATCAAGTGGCATGAGGAACTGTTTTATGATCGCGAAAATATGAAATATCTTGACAGGGAAGTGCACTATCAAACTTTATATAACGATTATATGCAACAAGCGGTTGAAGAGTGCAACTGTTCCGGTACGGCTCCATGGTGGTGGTGCGGCGGATTCAGGTATACGGAACTTGCTGATTTCGGATATGTTATGCCTGACGGCACTTTAACGGAAAGCGGAAAAAGTTATGTGGCGTTTTGCGAAAGAATGAAACATAAGGCGTCTGAAACAGATGAAAGGGAAAGTTTCGTTGTAGAGGGAAATGTCTATGATTATGTGGACGGTAAAAACGATATGCTTAAAAAAATCGGAATTGAAGCCTATAAAACTGCAAAGAAGCTTGATAAAAAATTGGTAATTAAACCAACATATAAATCAAATCCGTAATTTAAAAATAAGGTGCATTATGAAAAATTTGGGAAATGTTTTTATTTTGGGCGACAGTTATTCAACTTTCGAGGGCCATATTCCGGAAGGCTGTTGGACATGGTATTACAGTGATAAAAGAACGGGAACCGATGTTGGTAAGGTTGAGGAAACCTGGTGGCATATGTTAATTTCACACACTGAATCAAATTTATTGATGAACTGCAGTTTTTCCGGAACAACAATATGCAATAAGTGCAATGACGGAGAAGACTGTTCAAAAAAATCCTTTATCGGTCGCTTTGAAAAACTGTGTAAAGACGGGTTTTGGAATGAAAACAAAGTTGATACTTTTATTATTTTCGGCGGCACAAACGATTCTTGGTTAAATTCTCCTATAGGAGCGCCGAAATATAATGATTGGTCAACAGATGATTTGGATGCAACGTTGCCTGCCGTGTCCTATTTGATTAGCAAAGTAATTGAAGTTTGCAATCCGAAGAAAATAGTTTTCATATTAAATACCGATATGAAACCGGAAATAAAAAACGGCTATATAGCGGCATGTAACCATTACGGGATAGGATACATAGAGTTGAAAAATATTGATAAAATAAATGGTCATCCGAGTGTATCGGGAATGAAGCAAATAGAGGCGCAGGTATTTGATTATTTATAGTATATAGGTGATTTTATGTATAATTTTCCTTTGCTTAACACGGACAACGATGATATAGACAAAGCGTATCGTCTTGCCCTCGCAACGATTGCCTGCAATATCGTTAACAGATCAAATTCCAATGAAGAAAATCCCCTTTTGCTCGCAGGTTTAGGATATAATAATCCATGGGTTCGCGATACATCGATAAATACCTGGAACGGCTGCGGACTCATCTGTCCGAACGTTACAAAAAACACATTGCTATCACTTTACGATCAAGATTCAAAGGTAATAAATGAGGCAACGGGACAGAGTTGGGATAATGTCATTTGGGCAGTAGGCGCATGGTATCAATATCTTTATACGGGCGATTTAGAATTTTTGAAAACAGCGTATGAAATCGTCAAAAAGACATTGGCTGTATTTGAAGAAAATGAGTTTGATAGTGAAGTTAACTTGTTTCGCGGTCCGGCATGCTATGGAGACGGCATTTCAGCTTATCCCGATGTTTATGTGACAGGCGATTCCGGAATTTTGGCATTTGCCGAAGAAAGAAGATCCTTATGTGTTGATAATGGCTTGGGCATACCAATGTTTACCCTTTCAACAAATTGCCTGTATTATTATGTTTATATTATTGCAGATAAAATGGCAATTGAGTTGAACAAACCGCGTGAATATTCAGGGAAAGCAGTTAAATTACGCTCGGCAATAAACAACGCATTTTGGTCAGATAAAAAAGGTGATTATCAGTATATTATTGATAAATTTGGCGGGTGCGATAGCAATGAGGGATTAGGAACATCTTTTGCTATCATTTTTGACATTGCCGATAAAGAAAAAATTAAAAAGATATTTATTAATCATTATTTGACCGATCATGGTGTTCCTTGTGTTTGGCCTACATTCGGACGATATAAAAAAAGTGCATCTGAATACGGGAGACATAGCGGTACCGTATGGCCTTTTATACAGGGTTTTTGGGCTGATGCGGCAGCTAGATGCGGAAGAATTGATTTGTTTGACAATGAATTTATAAAACAAACGGATAATGCTTTGAAAAGTTGTCAGTTTGCCGAAATTTATCATCCGGTCTCGGGAGAAATGTATGGCGGTTTGCAAGAGGAAAATGGCAAAATAATTAACTGGCAATCAATGCCGTTTCAAACTTGGAGTGCAAGTGCATATTTAAGAAATGTATACATGGATATTTTGGGTATGCGTTTTGATACTGACGGAATTCATTTTTCACCATGTGGTTCAAGAACTGTACAGAGAGTAGATATTTCAGGAATAAAGTATTTAGACAGTAGCTTGTCAATTAAAATAAGAGGAAACGGATTGCATATTAAGGAATTTAAGATTAATCAAAAAAAGTGCATGCCGTTTTTTCCAAAATCAAAGACCGGCGAAAATTTTATTGAAATTATATTAGAGTAAATTCTTAAAATTTCGGTTTTAAAGAGGGATAGTATGAGTCATTTGTTTCAGTATGTAATAACAAAAAAACACCACGCCTACCGCCATACGGTAAATTGGGATTTAGCGCGGGAATATTCCGAAAAAGGCTTGACCCCCATAGAGCGTATGGCAGATAGGTTTGAGCGGCTCTGTAATGAAGAAAAAGCGGTTATAATTGACGGCGAGCAAATTGTATTTATGCGCACCGTCGCAAACCTGCCGGCAATATTTACAGAGGACGAATGGGCGGAAATAAATAAAAAGCACCATATTCACGAGCTTGGGTTTATGTCTAACCTGTCGCCGGATTATTACGGCGCAATAGCCGCGGGTCTCCTTGAAAAGCGCAAAACAGCCGATGAATACGGCAGGCGCGCGATAGATAACATAATAGCCCTTTCTGATAAATACCGCGATGAAGCAAAGCGTGTAGGAAGAACGGATATAGCCGAGGTATTAAAGCAAGTGCCTCGCTATCCTGCGAGAAACTTCCGCGAGGCGCTGCAATTTTTCAGAATACTGCACTTTGCCTTGTGGCTTGAGGGTAATTACCATAATACGATAGGCCGCCTGGATAAATACATATACCCCTATTTAAAAAGGGATATTGAAAACGGCGTGCTTGACCGCAATTCGGCACTGGAGCTTTTGGAGGACTTCTTTTTATCCTTTAATAAGGACAGCGACCTTTACCCCGGCGTGCAGCAGGGGGATAACGGGCAGAGTATGATGCTCGGCGGTATAGACGAAAACGGGAACAGCGTGTTTAACCTGCTTTCGGAATTATGCTTAGAGGCAAGCTATAACAATAAGCTTATAGACCCCAAAATAAATTTAAGGGTAGGTAAGGACACCCCGCAGGAGATATACACAAAGGCAAGCCATTTAACCAAGGCGGGGCTCGGTTTCCCCCAGTATTCAAACGACGATATAGTAATACCCGCGCTTGAAAAATTAGGCTATGAGCATAAGGACGCCTGCAACTATACCGTAGCGGCGTGCTGGGAGTTTATAATCCCCTTTGTGGGTGCGGACGTGGCGAATATCGGGGCGCTTTCGTATGCAAAGGCGATTGATACAGCCTTTCATAAGGACCTTATAAAAAGCGAAACATATGAGGACTTTTTCTCCGCTGTGCAGAAAAGAATAAACGAGCAATGCGATGAAATTTGCGCGGGGCTTGATAATTTATGGTTTATTCCGTCACCGTTTATGAACGTGCTTATGGACTGCGATATATATAACGGCGGAAAGTATAACAATTTCGGAATACACGGCACGGGAATAGCCACCGCAGCCGACAGCCTTGCGGCAATAAAGAAATATGTTTACGAGGAAAAGAGCATTTCAAAGGAGGAATATATAAAGGCGGTTGACTGCAACTTTGAGAATGATAATATTCTTTTGCATAAGCTGCGCTTTGAAAGCCCCAAGCTCGGCAATAACGATGATTATGTGGACGGTATAGCCGTAAAGCTACTTGATACATTCGCTGATTCGCTTGAGGGCAGAAAGAATTGCCGCGGCGGTATTTTCAGGGCAGGCACGGGCAGCGCAATGTATTATTTGTGGCACGCAAACGAAATAGGTGCGTCGCCCGACGGCAGAAGAAAGGGCGAGCCGCTCGGCACTAATTTCTCCGTAAGCCTTTTCGCAAAGGTAAAAGGTCCTGTTTCGGTTATAGGGTCTATGACAAAGCCGCACTTTGAAAGAGCAATAAACGGCGGACCGCTGACGCTTGAATTTCATCAGTCATTATTTACCGATGAGGAAAGCATTGAAAAGGTGGGAATGATTGTTAAATCGTTTATAGACAGGGGCGGTCATCAGTTACAGTTAAACGCCGTAAATGTAGAAAAGCTGAAGGACGCGCAGAAGCACCCCGAAAACTACAAGCAGCTTGTTGTGCGCATATGGGGCTGGAGCGCGTATTTTGTGGAGCTTGATAAGGAATACCAGGATCAGGTAATAGCGCGGCAGGTATACTCCGTATGAACGGCGTAATTTTCGATATTAAGGAAATGGCGGTGCATGACGGTCCGGGAATACGCACCACGGTGTTTTTTAAGGGCTGCCCGCTGCGCTGCCGGTGGTGTCATAACCCCGAGGGGCTGACAAGCAAGCCACAGCTTATGTATAAGGAAAGCAGTTGCTTACATTGCGGGCTGTGCAGAATACCCTGCACACACCCGGAGTGTCAGCCGTTCGGCAGGTGCTTACACGCCTGCCCGGATAATTTACTTTCTGTCGCGGGCAGAACTGTAAGCGCGAAGGAATTGGCGGCGGAGCTTAAAAAATCCGCAGAGCCGCTGGGGGATAATTTCGGCGGGTTTACCTTTTCGGGCGGCGAGCCGCTTATGCAGCCTGAATTTCTGCTTTCCTTAGCGGAAGAGCTGAAAGGCTTTAACCTCTGTATCGAAACAAGCGGATATGCAAAGCCGAATGTTTTTACAAGTGTTATTGAAAAGCTTGATTTTATAATAATGGATATAAAGCTTGCGAATACCAAAACGCATAAAAAATACACCGGCGTGGGCAATGAAATAATACTTGCGAATTTTGAAGCGCTTAAAAAAAGCGGCAAGCCTTATTTAATACGCACCCCGCTGATACCGAACATTACCGATACCAAAGAAAACCTTTCGGCGATAAAAAGCCTAATAGGGGAGAGTAACTGGGAGCAGCTGCCGTATAACACTATGGCGGGTGCTAAATACAAAATGCTTGGTTTGGAATATTCTTTATAAAGGTGGAAAGAATGAGTAAATTTGAAAAAATAAAGGAATTAAATAAATTGCCGGTATTTCATATAACCGACGAAATTTTTTCGGAGTACGGGAATATAATAGACGGTATAAATGCAGATGAGTATATAAAGCTTTGCGAGAATGTTGAATTTCCTGAAAGCGGATCTGTGTATGCCCCGTCGTATGCTGAATTTGAAAATACAGCCGAATCCGAAAAAATACGGCATACCTGTTTCGGCGGTGTGCCGACGCAAATCGGAATATGTTACGGACATAATTCTTTACTTAATGCTCTTGAATGGCACATATGTAATGAAGTGAATATTGCACTTACTGATATGGTTGTAATTATTGCAAAGCGTTCCGAAATAAAAGAAAATCGCATCGGCAGCGACAAATGCAAGGCGTTTTTTGTTCCGAAGGGCACTGCAATAGAGGTATATTCCACCACCTTGCACTACTGCCCCTGTGAAACTGACGAAAACGGTTTTGCAATGGTTGTGGGGCTGACAAAGGATACAAATACCGAACTGCCGTACAAACCTGCTGACGGAAGCATTTTAATAGCAAAAAACAAGTGGCTTACAGCGCACCCAAATAGCAAAGAGGTTCTGAAAAATCATTGTTATGCAGGAATTGTCGGCGAGAATTATACAATAAAATATTTTTAAATTTGCTGAGGGGAAAAATGAAAAACATATTACCGTATCCGAAAAAAGTTAAAGAATTTAATGACTTTTTTAACACAGAAAATTGCGAAATAATATTACGCGGTATCGATGATAATAGAGTTTTTAAGGTAGCGTCAAAAATTAAGGATTTGCTGAGTGAAGCAGACTGCACTCACCACAGATTGGGAACAGAGTGTAGTTGTGCGCGGAGCATTATTATTGAAAAGGATAATGTTTTACAGTCGGAAGAATACAATCTTACAATTTCGATCGACTCAATATTCATAACCGGTGGCACAGATGTTGCTTGCTTCTATGCGTTAAAAACATTGGAACAGATTATCAATCAATACGGTAAAAAACTACCATCGGTTAGTATAAACGATTATCCCGATATGTCCTACAGAGGATTCTATTATGACGCATCAAGAGGGAGAATTCCATCTGTAGAAGGAATTAAAAGAATGGTAGATATTCTTGCCGGAATGAAAATCAATTCTTTACAAATTTACGTGGAACACAGTTTTGATTTTAACGAATTTCGCAGTCTCGGCAGATCGTCTGATTATGTTTTGACACCGAATGATATACTTGAAATTGATGATTATTGTTATCAAAATTTTATTGACTTTATTCCTTCAATGGCAACATTCGGACATTTATACGAGCTTTTGAGTTTGAATGAATACAAAGAATTATGCGAGCTTGATAACTTTAAACCGGAATGGCATTTTTGGAGAGAAAGAATGGCGCACAACACCATTGATCCATCTAATCCGAAGAGTATCAAAGTGATCTGCTCTCTTATCGATCAATATCTGCCGCTTTTTCGCTCAAAATACTTTAACATATGTTGTGACGAAACTCTTGATCTTTGTACGGGAAAAAATAAGGGAAAAAATAAGGGAAATCTTTATTGTGAGTTTGTAAACAAAATAATCAGCCATGTTACCGATAATGGCAAAACTGTTATGATGTGGGGAGATATAGTTCTCGAACATCCTGAAACTTTGAAAACATTGCCGAAAAACACTATTCTTTTAAATTGGGATTACGGTGCAAATCCGAGGCTTGACAAAATAGAAAGCGTATATAAAAGCGAATTTCAGCAAATTGTTTGTCCCGGAACTTCTTCGTGGATGAGGCTGATAGAAAATCCGGAAAATTCAATTCCCAATATAGTAAAAATGATTGAGTGCGGTTACAAGTACCGTGCAAACGGCGCATTGATTACAAATTGGGGAGATTATGGTCATCCTGCATCCTTTGAAAGTTCTATATATGGGACAATAACGGCGGCTTGTAAGTCATGGAATGTAAAGACTTCTATCGATGAGACTTTTGAACTTGATTTTTCCAGGATTATATATGGGTTAAGTAGCAATGCAGTTAAATATATAACCGAATTATCAAGTGCTCAGGAAAATGCACCTTGGATTTCGTTTTTTGATTGGAATAAAAAACGGGATATTTCAGAATTTTCGGGAAGTATTGATTCCTCGGTGAAAGCGGAACAAAAGTGTGCAGAAATAATTCAGGCACTTTCCGCATATAAACAGAAAAATCGTTTTATTGATCATTTGTCTGTAGCCGCACAGGGAATAGCTTTATTGAATAGGGCAGAGCAAATTATACTCAGTAACGGTAACTTTACCGAATGGAGATTTCGTGCTGATGAATGGCTCAGAAAGTATCAGAAGCTTTGGCTTGAAACAAGTAAACTGAGCGAGTTTTGTGAGATAAGAAATTTTATTATGCAAATTCCGAATGATTAAGATGAAGATTGTATGCTTGCTTTTTATGGCTTACCGGTATTTATTACATTGTTTGATACTGTAATTTCCTAATTTGGAGTGATTGAAATGAAATACACATTTTATAAAAAGTGCAATTCTGAAAAGCTGGATAACAATTTATTTATAAATCCAACCGCTGAATATCGAGGTATGCCGTTTTGGGCATGGAATACAAATCTAAACGAAAAAGAACTTTTAAGGCAAATAGACTGCTTTAAGAATATGGGGTTTGGCGGATTTTACATTCATGCAAGAACCGGACTTGATACAAGATATTTGGGCGATGAATTCATGCGTTTAGTATCGGTTTGTAATGAAAAGGCAAAAAAATGTGAAATGATTTACGGTATATACGATGAAGATCGGTTTTCTTCAGGGGCAGCCGGAGGCTATGCCACCATAGATAATCCCGTTTTGAGGAAAAGAAGGGTTATTTTTTCTACTTCAATTGAACCGGTAACCGAAAAGGTCGAGGCAATACTAAAAGGTGAAGATTATCTTATTGCGAAATATGATATAAAACTTGACGAGAACGGAAAGCTGGAAGATTATAAAAAAGCAACGGATAATACGGTTAAAAGCGGTTATAAAAGAATATATGCATATTGCATGTGCGAAAGACCCTCCGGCTGGAGAAACAACGGAACCGATATAGATTCAATGAATTCTGATGCAATAAACCGCTTTTTAGACATTACATTAAGTGCATATGAAAAATCGGTTGGAAAAGATTTCGGTAAGGATATTTATACAATTTTTACAGACGAGCCGCAAACCAGTATTGTAATGAGGCTTGACAGTCCATTTGAGGAAAGCTTCAGAAAAAGTATGCAATGGACCAATGATTTACCTGAAACCTTTTTTAATACCTATGGTTATGATTTGCTTGACTATTTGCCGGAACTATTGTATGATCTGCCGAATGGAGAGATGTCATTTGCAAGATATGACTTCTATAATCATACCACAGAGAGATTTGTATCTGCTTTCCCCGATACATACGCCAAGCGTTGTGATGAAGTAGGACTCTTAATGACAGGTCACACAATGCTTGAAGATACTCTTTCCATGCAGACATCGGCAGTTGGGGAATGTATGCGTTTTTATAGAAGCATGCAAATTCCGGGTATTGACGCACTTGGAGATTGGTCCAGAAAATTCATGACCTCAAAACAGGCACAGTCGGTTGCTCACCAGTACGGGCGTGAAGGTGTTCTAAGTGAGCAATACGGCGTTACCGGATGGGAAGCGGATTTCAAAATGTATAAATCCCAGGGGGATTGGCAGGCGGTTTCCGGTATTACTATGAGAGTTCCGCATCTTGCCTGGGTATCTATGAAAGGTGATGCCAAACGCGATTGCCCGGCGTCCATCGGTTCGCAATCATCATGGCACAGTGAGTTTAAAATAATAGAAGATCATTTTGCGAGATTGAATACTGTTTTGACACGAGGAAAACCGATTGTAGATATTGCGGTTATTCATCCTGTTGAAAGTATATGGATGATTTTCGGACCGGTTAATGATAATAAAGAACGAGAAAACTATATAAGCGAAATGTTCAAAAAAGTTAACAACGGTCTTTTTAATCATCATTATGATTATGATTATCTGTGCGAATCGCTCCTGCCGCAACAAATTCGTGGAATATCCGATAAGCTGACTGTCGGAGAAATGGATTACAGCGTTATAATTGTTCCTCCGTGTATAACTCTCAGGCTTACAACAATAAACATTTTAGAGGAGTATGTACGCAAAGGCGGCAAATTAATTTTTATAGGTGAAAAACCTCAATTTGCAGACGGTAAAAAAAGTAATAGAATTGATAATCTCTTTTCTTCATCCGAGCATTTGAATATTGAAGATTTTTATAATAGCGATACGATTAAAGCCGTTTCAAGAATATCAGTTAGAAATGCCGACGGTTCGGATGCGGAAAACTTGGTTTGCTGCATGCGTGAGGACAATGGTGTTAAATGGGTTTTTGTTACACATAATGACGGTGAGTATAAATATGATAAAAAGGAACTCATTCCTCAAAAGACGGAAATAAAAATAAATGGAAATTATTATCCTGAAATATACGATACCGTTACGGGAGAGATAAGGGCGGCAAATTTTGAAATTAAAAACGGGGAAACGATCGTATTCTCAAAATTATATGATAATGACAGCCTTTTAATTAAATATAGTGCGGGTAATGATGTAAAATACAATTTTGAAGATGAGGAATTTGTTTGTGAACGTGAACTTATATTGCCGCCGCTTGCAGATTTTGAATTGGATGAAGATAATGTTTTAGTGCTTGACAGAGCGGAATATAGGATAGAAAACGGCGAATGGTGTGATTCAGAGATATTAGTGCCCCTCGACAGAAGGTTGAGAAAAGAAAACAAGTATGATATTGCACTGGAACCGTGGGCTTGCACGGATGTGGCTATAAAAGAGGTTAAACTCCGCTTTAAGGTATACTCCGAAATAGATACATATGTTAGAATGTGTTATGAATCGGGATATGATGCCACTCTCAACGGAGAGGCGATTGATATAACGGAAGACGGGTGGTATGTTGATTTTGATATAAAGAAATCTTCGGAATTTTTACTGAAATCCGGAGAAAATATCATAACAGTCAAAGTACCGTTTTCACAAAAGCATCATATTGAAAATATGTATTTGATTGGTGATTTTGGAGTAAGAGTATTGGGTGGTGTGGCTAAAATAGTATCACGCGAGCCGAAAATCGGATTTTCAAGCATTACATATCAAGGCATGCCGTTTTACGGAGGAGCGGTGAAGTATAAATCAACGGTTATTACAGGCAATTGTGATATGCGAATAACCTGCCGCGATTTCAACGGAGCACTTGCCAGGGTTTATGTCGATGGCAAAGATGCAGGTTATATCGCTTTTTCACCGTACAGTCTTACGGTTAGGAATGTTTCTGCCGGGAAGCATACAATAGAATTTAAGGTTTATTGTAACCGTGAAAATACTTTCGGCAGGCTATATAACCGATACCCCAGCGGATTTTACAGTACCGAAGAGTGGTATCCTGACAAATTCGGTTTAAGTCGCGAATATTGCCTTGAAAATATGGGTATTCTACATGCTCCAAAAATAGAAATCGGTAAAATTAGGGCGTTAACAGACAATTAATAAAAATATTTAAAACAATTTAAAAGGAGTACGGTATAGCATTATGCCAAGTGTAGTATTTAAAAATTTTGCTTTTGATGAGGGAAATGGGAAGCTGATAGGTGCGCTGATAGGTGGTGTTAAGTATAAGTTTGGCGGTGATATTTGGGAAATAACAGCAAAAAATGAAAACGGGACCGAATGCACGCTTACACCGGAGCAATTTGAACATTTTAAATATAGCCAAAAGCCGGGTTTGCTTGAACTTTGTTGGAATAATGAAGAATATGAGGTAACGGTAACATTATCCGCATTAAATGACAAGGTGTTTTGGAATATTGCGATACAAACCGTTAATTACAAACTTAAAAAGATTGTTTTCCCTAAGTTTAACAAGATCGACAGCATTAAAAACGGAAAAGATATGTTACTGATTCCGTATCAAAGCGGTTGGATAATAGAAAATCCTGTTGAAAAAGTTTTAAAGAATATAACGCCCGAAAAAATACCTTTTTGGATGGGACGCGGAAACGGTTATTATGAGGCTGATTATCCCACGGCATTAAATTTTCAATTCTCCGCTTATACATCGGAAAACGGATTGGGCTGCTATTTGGCAACGGAGGACGAGAGAGCGTATACTAAATCATTTGTTTATGGCTCTGAAAACGGGAATTTATCATTTTGTGTTTACAATTATCCCGAAGGAATGGGCGAAGTAAACAGTTATTGTATGCCGTATGATTTTGCTGTTTGTTTTTTTGAGGGAAATTATGAAAAGGCGGTAAATATTTACCGTGATTGGGCAATCAAACAGAAATGGGCAAAAAAAGAACTTTCAGAAAAGCAAATAAATAAGAATTTAATAAATATAAACTTATGGAGAATCAATCATACAAATTATGCTTTGGGAAAAAGAACAGAGGAATATTTTGAAACCTGCAAAGAAATCAAAAAAATGACCGATGCCAACCTTGGAATTCACTGGTACGGATGGAATATGGGAGAACACGATGTTAATTACCCTTGTTATATCAGCAAAGAGCAGTATGCGCTAAACTGGAATAAAACTCTTACTGAATGGAATAAGAAGTTTGATGAAATTGATGTTGTTAAAATACCTTATGTTAATGCAAGACTATGGGATAAGTATACAGATGCGTTTGAAAAAGAAAATGCAATAAGATATTCCATAAAAGATGAGAACGGAAATACATATAAAGAGCCTTGGAAAGGTGACGGTTTGACATCAATGTGTCCCTCAACTTTCGGTTGGCAGAAAAAAGTTTCTGATTTTTGCGATGAGTATATAAACAATTATGGATTTGACGGCGCTTACTTAGATCAAATAGCATCTTTTAGAGCAACACTGTGTTTTGATAAAACGCATCCTCATGCAATAGGCGGCGGATGTTGGTGGAACGATAAATATCACGATTTAATAATTAATGTCAAAAAAAGGCTGGGAAACGGGAAATTTTTAACTTCGGAATCATGCTGCGAGACATATATTGATGTGATTGATATGTTTTTGATTCTTGATAATGATATAGTTCCGAATGCATATTTTAATATGTTTACAGAAGATTATAACAGTGCAGAATCTGTGCCGCTATTCAGTATGATTTACGGGAAGCATTCTTTGATTTATGGCTCAATATGCAGATTGTGCGATGATAAGTCGACATTTGAATATAAATTTGCCAGAAACATATTATGGGGATTTGTCCCTTCAATTGAAGGCTTTTCAATGAACGAAATTGAAAATCATAAAGATTACTTTGAGATTATTAAAAGCGGTGTTGAGTTTTATGATAAAAACAAAGAACTTTTTATTTATGGTCGTGTAATTTCTCTTCCGGTAATTGAGTGTGAAAATGTAACATTGGGTTGGAAGGACTATCCGTCATTTCAAAAAGAATATCCCGGAATTATCACAGCATTATGGGAGACTAAAAGTAATGAAGTAAAACAAGTTTTTTATAATTGCTTAAATTATGATAAAACGATTTCAATTGATGGTAAGAAATATACTATTAAGTCAAAACAGTATTTTGTCAAATGAGGATGTTAAACTATGAGTGAGTTTATGTTAGGCTGCAATTATTGGGCATCTCATGCCGGTACGGAAATGTGGAAAAACTGGGATGAACAGCAGGTAGACCGCGACCTTAACAATTTATCGGAATACGGCATCAAATACTTGCGGGTTTTTCCAAACTGGCGGGATTTTCAGCCTGTTGTTCCCGTTTATTTTGCTAAAGGAATAATAAAAGAATATATGCTTGATGGCTGCCGTCAACCTGAAAATCCTTGGTATCTCGATGAAATAATGCTTGACCGTTTCGGTAAATTCTGCAACATTGCCGAAAAATATGGAATGAAGCTGATTGTCGGTCTTCTTACCGGCTGGATGAGCGGAAGACTATTTATTCCAAGTGCTCTCAACGGAAAAAATTTATGTACCGATTCAATCGCCTTGAAATTTGAATTATTGATGATACGCGGTATAGTGAGTAGATTTTCGGATTGTAATGCAATATATGCATGGGATTTGGGCAATGAATGTAACTGTATGTCAGAGGTGAATACGCAGGAAGAAGCTATGGTTTGGACAGCCACCGTGTCGAATGCGATACGGGCCGTTGACCCGCAAAAACCGATTGTTTCCGGTATGCATTCGCTTAGCGTCGACGGAACTTCTTGGAGGATTTCAGATCAGGCGGATTGGAACGATATTTTAACAACACATCCGTATGCTTATTTCGTGCCGTTTTGCAGAAATGATCCGATAGATTCGATAAGAACGCTTATGCACGCAACCTGCGAAACTCTGCTTTATGCCTCGGTAGGTAAAAAACCGTGCATGGTTGAAGAACTGGGAACTTTAGGTCCTAACATTTGCAATGACGAAATTTCGGGCAACTTTATGAGGCTGAATCTTATTTCAAATTGGGCGAACGGGGCGCTGGGTGTGCTTTGGTGGTGCGCCCATGAGCAACTGGAACTCGACACCCCGCCGTACAACTGGTTTATGCTTGAACGTGAGCTTGGTATGTTCGATATAAACAGCCAGCCAAAGCCGATTTTAAAAGAGATGAAAAAATTCAGTGACTGGCTGGAAGAAATCAATTTTGAAATCGAACCTCCGAAAAAGGACGCTTTGATTTTGCTGACAAAAGATCAGGATTGCTGGAGCACCGCGTTTATGAGCTTTATACTCGGCAAGCAGGTGGGAGTAACTCTCGACTTTTTAGCACCGAATAGCGATATTCCTGATAGTAATGTGTATTTTATGCCTTCTGTTCACGGTAACGGTCCGCTTTATTCTAAATACTATGATAAGCTGCTGGAAAAGGTGGCAGCGGGTGCGGTGCTTTATGTTTCAAACGCCGACGCTTTCTTTAATAGGAGAGAAAGCGTTTTCGGTGCGACAGTTATCTCTTCTGAAGAAACGTATGACAAAGGAACTTTTACTTTTAATTCCTCGATTATTGAATATGAAAGAAATTGTAAAATTGAAATCAAACCTACAACTGCACAAGTTTTGGCGAATGACGAAAATGGCAAACCGATTTTTACGGTCAATAATTTTGGCAAAGGCAAAATATTTTATTTGAATTTTCCGCTTGAAGATATGCTTTGCGGGCAGAATCATGCCTTTGATGGAGAGGCATATAAAATATATGAATTTGTTTTAAATGATTTGCTCGAAAAGAAAAATGTCAGAAAACTTAATCCCAAAGTAGGAATTACTGAAAACGGAAGTGTAGCCACTGTTATCAATTATTCAAACGTTCCTGTAAATACCGGTGTGTATTTGCAAAACGGCAAGCGTATAGGACGCATATTCCGCGGAAATCCACAATATTTAGAGCCTTGTGATGGTGCGGTATTCCAAGTCATTTGAATTGATTTTATTTTAAATAAGGAATTATCTTTGTCTTTTGCGACCATTATTGTGACAACATTGGTGGTTGCACACTTCGTGAGTAAGCTAAATAAATGTTTTTTAAGGGGACTGCATTTATGAAAAAGAAGATAATAATTATATCTGTAACTATGTTGCTTGTCGGCACACTTTCTACCGTTTCCGCAATTTTCTTACCTAAATACATGAAACATTCATTTGCAATAGTTGCATCTGATGGTGTAGGCCGAAAAAAATCCGGTGAAACGATATCAAATTCTGAAAAACCAGATAACAAAAAAACTGAGAGTTCACAGAGCGTTGTTTCACGCGAAGCACAGAGTGAACAATCCTCGGATGTTTCAATCTCCGGAAACAAATCAGTAACTGCAAGAACTCCCAGAGCGTCCCGCGAAACAGAGGAATCGCATATAGAAAAAGTCACAAAATTTTATAAGCCTGCCATTAAAAACGGTTGCAGCAGCACGGATATGGAAGAAAGAATGTTTTACGATGGGCAGAGTGGTAAAACATTGCCTTACAGAATATATTTGCCGAAGGGCGTGGGCGGTTCAAAAAGAACTCCGATTTTGCTACTACTGCACGGTGCAGGCGAGCGGGGAAGTGATAATTATACTCAAATGCGGAATTTTAAAAATATCTTTACCACTGCGGGAGATATTATTGCCGACAGTATAATCATAGCGCCGCAATGCCCCTCCTACGGTTGGTGGAGTCTTGACGAGGGCTATAACGATGAAAACGGATGGCTCGGCGCGGCAAACCGACTTTTGGAGAGCGTAAAAAGTGAATACAAGGGCGATGATGAAAGAATATATGTGAGCGGGCTTTCAATGGGCGGCATTGCAACATGGGAGCTGCTCCAAAGGTACCCCGACCGATTTACGGCAGCCGTTCCGGTATGCGGCGGGGGCGATACCTCGCTTGCTTACAGACTTACCAATATTCCTATTTGGATATATCATGGAACAGCTGACACTACTATTTCATTTTACGCCTCGCAAGATATGTATGACGCAATCGTAAATGCGGGCGGCAATATGGCGGATTTCAAAATATTAAGCGGCGTTGGGCATAACGCATGGGACGCCGCTTATTCCGACCGTGAAATGTTTTCGTGGATGTTTGCACAGACCAAGAAAAAATCACGATCGGGTGACGATAGCTATAAGTATATTGAAAAAATCAAGCTTGTAACGCCGCAAAACACCGTTGTATTCGACGAAAGAAATATAGAATATTTTTCTTCGGGTTCGTCTGTTGATGGTTTTAGAATTTATGCCTCTTTGAAGTATGATGCCTTTGAAATGCTTAAAAGTGCTTATAAAAATAATCCCGGAAAAGAATTCACGGTATATTATTACGGTCAGCGCCTTTACAGCTATGTCCCGATTAAAATGCCCGAACATAGTGAGTTTGCTTTCGCAGAGAATGCTACAGAGTATATAGAGATGTTCCTCTAAACAAAATGTTAAAGTAAAGAAATAATTATATAAAAACAATAACGCAGAGATTATTATGTATTGTTATTCATCTTTGAATGTATACTCCCTTAGCCCGTTTTTCGGGGGTAGCCGCCGCTATTGCGGCAGCGGCGGCTAAATTATAATCATCCGAAGCTTTTGAAAATTCGGGGCAGTTCTTGACATATTCCGCAATCTGCTTTTGGTTGTAGTTTTGCAGGTCAATCTCATAATAAAAAGAAAGCT
>OIYO01000159.1_pt1 | contig 68262 bp, 71 predicted proteins | sample 1588191 | NCBI WGS metagenome assembly OIYO01 (sample SAMN03283275) | human gut metagenome | biome: human-associated habitat; material: feces | host: Homo sapiens | place: Peru | collected 2012 | reverse complement strand
ATCCATTGAGCGGGAGAGATGTCACGTTAGTGACAGAGAGGGAAGGGTGGGGGCTTACACATAGAACAACAAAAAACTCACCGGCGCAAGCATTGCGCCGGTGAGTCGAAATCTAAAAAACTTTTTACTGCCTATATTCATCCAAGAATATGTAACAAGACTCAAAATCTTCATCCGAACAATTATACGGAGCTGCACCTTCCAAAGCTTTTGGGTCCTGAGTTGCTAAATCAGGAAAATCCTTAACTATCAAACTCTTTGCATCAATAAGTGCACGAATTGCGTCATTCATAGTGTACGGATCGTCAGCATTATACTGCAGCTTGTTGACTTTTGGACTGCTATACACACCCCAAGCTGCTCCTTTTGCTTGATAATAAGGCATTGATTTTTTTGTATACAATGGGTCGCCTTGGTCATCAAAATATGCAAAACGAGCCGTCAAAATATTTGAATCATATTCAGGAACACCAAGAGGACAAACACGACCTGTATCCAGAATTGCGAATGCAAAAACATCAGGTTCTATTCGATTTTCTTCCTTTTCAACACCTGATTTATAAGAATATTCCATGCTGTTAGGAGCTTTTCTTCCGTTCAAATCTACAAACACAAGATAAAAATGAAGTCCGCCCTCTTGACCTAACATTTTTGTTATATAGAATTGCATGCCATTAGATGCAATGAATTGTGCCTTTTTTTCTCTTTCAAGTATAGCTTTCTGCTTTTCAGCACCTTTCAACGATTTATCAATAACAACATCCGTACCGAGTTCGCTAACTAAATTTGTAGAAGAACAGCTAGTACTATAATCTTTGTCAGCGTCCTTTTTGTTAGTTTTTGTATTTATAAAATTGGTTAACCCCTTACAAAGGATTTCTGTTCCTGAATCTTCCGCATCAGTATGCACAGGTTCTTTGCCTGTTTCTTCATCTTTTTGTTCAATAAAAGGGTTGTTGCCAAGTAACACAGAATTATAATACGCTTTTTGGAGCGAATTATAAGCATTCATGTACAAGTATTTTACCGCAGCTTTTTCTGCCGGCTTTGTTGTAGTAAGCGCAAGCGCCATACATATGCCGACAACCCCAAGGGCACACAAAATTTCACCTAAGGTAAATCCTGATTTTTTCTTATTCTTTGTCAAGTCCAGCATCTTTTCTCGCCTGTTCTGTTTCTGCTTCCGCATCTTTTGAAATATTAACCTTGTTCAAATACTCAATTTCCATAGTACCATTAGCTTCTACACGACCATCTTGGTAGACTTTGATAGTGAATCTGTCCGGACGCTTACAAGAAGTTGTGTTATAAAAACAATTTGGTTTTTTCGTACCGTTTACGTCAATATAAATTTCTTGAGGGGTAGTTTCATCTGCAAAAGATGAAATAGGCAAAATCCAAACCATACCATCTGCGGTAGTTAAAGTTCCTGTAGGTTTTGTATTATCTGCAAACTTTGTTTTCGTAGTACAGCTCGGTTCAGAAGAGTTGTTAATCTTTGCAGCCATAAGCTCACAGAACTTTGTATCCCCACCGGTATATTCTTTACCACGATATCTTACCCCAACAGTGTTACCGAAAAACTGTTTGGAATCTGTTTCTTCAACTTCCGGATACAATTCTTCATCATTAACCATTTCTGCAACAAGTCTTTCTGTCAAATAGTATGCTTTTTTGAACATCAATTGTTCTTGGTTTGGCATTGCATTTTTTATTACAGGCAAGAATGTTGCTGCTAAAAACCCGATAATCGCAACCGTTACGGCAACTTCACCTAATGTAAACCCTGTTTTTTTCATATTGTTATATTACCTTTCTTCTATTTTTTTTTAACTACCAAGAAATTATAATTACACCACCGGTACCGGCTTGCGCAGCCTCGTAGTGAACTTGTGTACTTTCATCACAAGCTACTTTCTCAATATTCTGATGGTCTTTTAGCGTTTTTGAGCCCGTATTATACGCTAAGAAAATCGAATAGCTCCCCCAAGGTTGTGTACATTCGTCAACAATCTTACTACCTCTACCACCGGCGCCAAAGCCACCACCTTGAGGATTAAATTTGTTAAACACATCAGAACTAACATATTTTGAGCCTCCTCCGCCTGTACCTACAGTTACAAATTCAGCAGGAGCTTTACTTGTTCCATCAGGATTCAGATATTTAAAACCATTATACACTTCACTAGTAATTGTTGTATTATAAATTCCACCGGGAGCTTTCAATTTTAAAGATCCCTTATTACAAGATAACGTAGTTGCTAACCCATTATGTAAATCGTCCAACACAGCAGTGGAAACACCCTTATCAACAGGAGCTCCTCCCGGAGATACATTAAATACACAGTCGTCTGACAAATTAGTTACATAAGTTACGATTGTAGAGCCGGCGCCACCACCGTCACCAACGGCATGGTATCGAGTATTAAGAGTTGTTGTCGTATATACATAAGGTATCATATCAGATTTATTAGCGATATATACTTGATAAGGTCCATTTACAAAACCACAGACTCCGGAAGCATCTAGTCCTCTCTCTCTGCTACTAGAATAACTACCATAAACCTTATCTCCAGAAATAAAATGTAGCCAACCGCCTTGACCACCGGTTGCTCTGTCACAATTTGTAGCACAGCTACCCCAGCCCTTAATGGCACCAAAATACATTATATCAGAACCCCACTTCCCGACTTGATAACCATCTGAATTATTAATTGGTAAACCTATATTTTTCCTATCATATTTTCCGTCATGCTCATTCATTTCTGAATACCCCCAATTAGCACAACTTGCACGATATTGAGTTGTACCTTTCTGGTAATATTCTGTTATCAATTTGGATAAGTAAGATTTTGTTTCTTTTGCAGGAACATTGCGTGAACCATAATCACCGTAGTATCTAAAGTCTATATTACCATCAAGTACTAAAGTAACTGAACTTCCACCAGACGCCGCATAACCAGTTACATCCCCAGATTTGCTATAGCTGTCCAATGAAGCCGTATAGGGTGGCCTTGCAGCTATACTTAGAGCTCTATCATACGTAGACTTGTTTGATATTAAATTATAACACCAATCCCCCCCTGAATAACAGTATTGCAAATATCCAATCTCATCAGATTTAGAGGACAATTCAGAATCATAGTCAGAACAAGTTAAAAGCAATCCTTTCGGATCATCTCTCTGAAATTTTTGACATTCATACTCTTCGTCTTTTTGTTCATATTTTCCTGTAGGCTTACCATCTTTATCCTTTATTGGCTTGGTTAAATCATCCACTTTACGAGTACATTTTGAGGGATACCAATATGAAGTAAAGCAATCCTTCAAACGAGAAAGACCTGCACGACTGAAGGTATTATACTTGGTAGAAACATTATCCCCAGCTGCACCTCCACCAGATGGTTGCGTCAAAGTAAAGGATGCATTAACAAAAGCATGCCATAATTGCCCATCTGATAGTTCCGTATAACCATCACCATAGCTACCACCAGTCAAGGTATAGCCACCTTTACCATCAACCATTTTTTCTGTTACAGGTTCAGTGTAGTTATATCCACCGGCACCTGCCCCAACTAATTCTATTTTATATAGAGCAGCTCTTCTTGGTGGTTTGAATTTACAACCCGTACCCCAATCTACCATTCTTGATGAATTATAAAGTTCATAACGTCCATCCCCATAACAAATAAATTTGCCATGATTAAACTTGAGTGGAATATTTTTCACTCTTTTAGTGATTATAGGAGTTGCTGCTGCCATAATCAAAGATATAAAGATAAAAAACACCATCAATTCTATTAACGTAAAACCTGATTTTATTTTTTTATTTAACATTAGAATCCTCACTTAGCTATATTTACCAACTTATAAGTACACCTTTTAAAATGGCACCATTATTATACATATTAGTATTTGGATATAAAGTCTTGAAAAAAACCTGTACATCAGAACAATTTCCATTATTGTATAAGTCCAAAACTCCCTTGTCAGAACGAATAACGATACCACTACCACCTAAAGATATTGTAAGTATATTACTTATATTAGGCTGAAAACTTGAATAACAAGGATTGTAACTATTAATATTAAAAAAAGCAATGCTTGTCGGCGGTTCAAATTTGCATTCTGATACGGATTCCAATGGTGATGCCACCCCATCACGCACATATTTTTGTTTATGTCCGCCAGAATAGAAGCATTCATAATATCCATGTGCATTTATTTGTTTTTTTAGTTTTGGTTTTGTTGTAATAATTTTAGAAGCTGCAGCGAAAAATATTGATATAATCGCCATTACAATTAGCGCTTCTGCTAAAGAGAATCCTTTTTTTACCATGATACTACTACCGCCCCCGGATTACCGCTATTATTACCACTACCACAAGCACCATTGACAGGAGCTCTTCCACCATAACAAGTTGTAGTACTAGGTATAGATACAGAGCCGAGTGACACCCCCGGCACTGATGTACTACCCTTGCTCGAAGACAAAGTACGTGCCGAATAACCACGAACTCTAGTAATTATAGGATACGCACCTGCTCCAGAACTACCCGGTACATACTTATTTGATACAATATAACTTGTATAGCCGGCACCTGTTGCAATCATCAAGTTAGGCGTCCCAGGCAAAAGCGAACCCGGATAATACTTCCGCGGAAAAGGTAAGTCCTCTGCACCATTAATCGGTATAGTTTCATTCATTACATCTCCGGATGCACCGGAAGAAGCTTTCATAAATTCATCCCATCCACCATCTTTATTTTTCATATATATATAAGATTCTCCTGATTTATACGCAGGTATAAGCTTCAATTGAACACGAGAAGGAAGTTTTTCCAGAATTCGAAAAGCAAGACTGCCCGGAGAACCAGCTAAACCAAAATAAGCACTAACTGCAAGTGATTGAGAATAATAGTGTATACTTTCTGGATATACTTTGGCAATTAAACCTTTTACCGGAGCATGTGAACCAATATCACCACATCCCATGCCACCACGTTGTTTTTCTCCAGTGCTTGTGAAAGGTTTAACTATTGTCATACCAATAATAGACAAATATGAGGCATTGGCATCAGCACCATTTTTTCCATCTTTTACACGTCCATTACCATAGTTTATAGCTGCTTCTCCAAAACCCGAAGCTTTTAGAGTAGCCTTCCTATCTCCTATTGACACAGTAGTTTCTTCGCCTGTTAATTTATATACAACTTTATCTTGTTGTCCTTTCTCGCCTTTACCATCCTCAGATTCTTTTTCTTCAAAGTAAATGGGGCTACTTACAGTAACTTGTCCACCATAACCGGAATCACCGCTTTTAGCTTGCAAGTCAGCACGACAAGCAGAGAAACACCTCTCAGGGTCATTCGCTTCACATCGTTCATTACAAAGCGGAGAACTTATAATTCTTGGTTCGCAAACAGCTTGCCCCGTACCGCCTAGTGGAGATTTCAAAGTATATTCAACATAATTACGTTTATTATCCCACTGTCTGTTCCAATATTGTCTTACCCATAGTGGAACATCAGTGTTCGTAATTGCAGCATAGAACCCCTGGTCTGTAGGAATACTTCCACTCTGAGTCACAGTACTTGGGGAATAACTAGGACGACCGTACATACCATCAGCGCCTGTACCACCGGCACCTACAGCTTGAAGAACATAAATATTGGCTGTTGGAGCAGTAAAATAGCACGCTGTACCGTCGGTTAAAGTATCATCAAAATGACCGGCAGTATTTTCTTCGTTATCAGACACCCAAGCCTTGACCTGACCGTCAATCCACATACATTCGATAGTGCCGTGTTTTGCTTTTACTTCAAGAGGCTTTTTAACCTTTTGTTGACCCAACATAGGAACGCCCAACGCTCCAATAAAGCCTAATATAACAAGGGTAATCAGGATTTCTGATAATGTGAAACCTCCAGCCCAATGTCTTCTTCTTTTACCGTTAGTTTGCATATTATACTCTCCAGCGCAGCACAAAATCACTTTAGCAATGCTTAAATATATAATAACATATATACTCACCTTTGTAAACATGTGAGGAAGCGGAAAAGTTATTTTTAGGTTATATTCCCTTGTGAGCAAGTCCCTACAGTCTTTCCTGACTAGCCCCCACCCTAGCCCTCCCCCTATAAAGGGAGGGAATGACCGTCACTTGTTTTAATGGCGTTGAGGGAAAAGTTTAAATAATATAAATCTAAAACTAGTAGTAAAAAAAAAAACAAATATGGAGCGTCCCCTCTCCTCGGGGGAGGGCTAGGGTGGGGGCTTGCCCGTAGGGAAATAAAATCCGTTAGGATTTATTGTTATTGGAATGTTATGCTCGCCCGAATAATCCAAGACAGGGTGGGGGCTAATCTGGAAAGTGGGGCTCCCCCGCAAGGAAAAATGGTATTAAACAATGGATTGCCACGAAAATCACGGATTTTCTCGCAATGACTGCACTCTTGTTTTGCCATCAGTTAGCGTATTTCACGCTTCTACGTAGAGATGCGAAGGTTAATTGTTTTACATAAATCAAGCATTACACCAAACCGGTAATATTATCTCTGGTTATAACTGCATCATAATTCTTATACCCAAGAATTTTTTCAATATTATTAGAATGCGAACCTACAATTCTTCTGCATTCTTGTGAATTGTAATTAACCATACCACGTGCAAACTCAACATTGTTTTCATCCAGAATAGACACAACTTCGCCCTGATTAAAATCATTCACAACGTTCACAATACCGATTGGTAAAAGGCTTGAGCATTGTTCCAAAATTGCCTTTTTAGCTCCGCTATTAACAACCAAACCGCCAATAATATTTGTCGCATATCCAATCCAACGTTTTTTATCCGGTAGGTTTTCGCTTGTCGGCAAGAACATAGTTCCAATATCTTCTTTATTAAAAATCTTATTAATAACGTAAGGGATTTTACCGTTTGCAATAAGAACTTTTCCGCCAAACCTTGTTACAAGTTTAGCGGCTTCAAGTTTTGTCCTCATTCCGCCACGTCCGCCCTCAGAAGCATCTGTCCCTAATGACATAATTTCATCAGTGACGCAATCCACTTCCTTGATGAGTTCTGCATTAGGGTCTGTTTTAGGATTTGCGGTATAAAGTCCATTGATATCAGAGAGAAGAATCAACAAATCTGCATCCAATTCGCTCGCAACAAGAGCTGAAAGCTTATCATTATCAGAAAAACAAACTTTCATACCTGCCATCATCGGATTCATTTCAATCGTAGAAACCGTATCATTTTGATTAATAATCGGAACAACACCAAATTCGAGAATTTTATTAAGCGTCGTTCTAAGACTCAAATATCTGTATCTAAGAGAAAAATCATCTTCTGTCAAAAGAATTTGCGCTATCGGAACATCATAAATTCCAAACCCGTTTTCGTAAAAAGACATCAAACGACTTTGTCCAACTGCAGCACAAGCTTGTTTTACACCATCTTCTGCAGTAGAGTCAAGATTCAATTTCTTTTTACCTAAACCAACAGCACCGGATGTTACCAAAATAACTTCCTTACCTTCTTTTACGAGTTTGGACATGTCTTCAATAAACGAATATATACGAGAAATCGCAACTTCGCCGTCTTCATTTCTCAAAACATTCGTTCCAAGTTTGATTACAATTCTTTTTGCGTTGATAAATTCTTCTCTTTGCATATTATTATATACCCATTGCTCTCAATACATCGTTGATTTCTGATGAAGTTTTCTTTACATCAGCATTAGAATACTTAATCGCATTATCAGGGTCTTTTAAACCATTACCGGTTAAAATACATACGATATCGGTTCCGGCTTCAACAAGACCTTGAGAATGTGCTTGAATAAGTCCTGCAACAGACGCAGCACTAGCAGGTTCACAAAGAACACCCTCTGTAGATGCAAGCGTTTTGTATGCTTCAACAATCTTTTCGTCAGAAACGCATCCGATTTTACCATTGCTTTCATCTCTAGCAGCTTCAGCTTGTTTCCAACTTGCAGGATTACCGATTCTGATAGCTGTAGCCAATGTTTCAGGCTTAAGAATTCTTTCACCTCTAACGATTGCCGCAGAACCTTCTGCCTCAAATCCCATCATCTTAGGAAGATTTTTAATAGTGCCTTCTGCAAAATATTCCTTGTAACCTTTCCAATATGCAGTAATGTTTCCTGCGTTTCCAACAGGAATAAAATGATATTCAGGAGCTTTTCCCAACGCATCACAGATTTCGAATGCACCCGTTTTTTGTCCTTCAATTCTATATGGATTAACGGAATTTACCAACGTAATCGGATGAGTTGCAGAAATTTCTCTAACACAGTCTAAAGCTTGGTCAAAGTTACCTTGAATAGCAATAATTTCTGCACCGTACATCATTGCTTGTGATAATTTTCCAAGAGCAATATAACCGTCCGGAATAAGTACAAATGTTTTTATACCTGCTCTTGCGCCATAAGCAGCGGCAGAAGCAGAAGTATTACCGGTAGAGGCACAAATTATAGCACCGGCACCAGCCTCTTTCGCCTTCGTAACAGCCATTGTCATACCACGGTCTTTAAAGCTACCGGTTGGATTACACCCTTCAAATTTAAGATAAATATTAGCCTCTAAACCAATCTTCTTAGCCAAATTTTCAGCTTTAATTAAAGGTGTATTACCTTCATTCAACGTAACAACCGGAGTTGAATCTGTAACCGGTAAGTATTTTCTGTACTTGTTAATTAGCCCCTCGTAATACATAATTTAATCCTCTTTTTGTGTACATTGAAATTATACAACAAAAAAGTGTTTAAGTCGTTAAATAAAGTCGCTAAGTCGTTAGGTCGTTAAGACGTTAAGTTCATTTAAATAATTTTTTATTTAAACACTCGATATATATTATATGAGCTTAAGCGAATTATACGAACTTAAAGACCTAACGACTTAAAGACTTAAAGACATCCTATAAATAACACTTCGGTTCCTGACCTTCAACACCGGCATATAATTCAACAAACTGTTTAGCCGGACTGGAATCAATTTTTGTAATCAAAACTTCTTCTACTTGGAAAAAGCCAACGTCAGCCGACATTTCTACAGAAATTTTAATCGGTTTTCTTTCACCATGTTGAATTCTAATTCTGTTAATTGCATTCGCAGAATATTTATGAATATCACCAACTTTTGGCATTGTATTAATAGAAAGCGGAATTCTGGCTCTACCTTTAGTCATATCACAGCCATCTGCAATCAGAATTATACCAGCCTCTGTTGAATGAATTTTTCTTGAAGCCATATGTCCGATAATCGCTTCTATCACAACAGAGCGAATCACAACTCTTCTATGCAAATCATGAGGGAAAACTTCCATCAAAGCTCGTTCAACAATCGGTTTTGCCAAAATTACAGACATTTCTTCGTGTCCTTGGCGCCCAATCATCATACCTAAATCGTGCATAAAGCCTGCAAGAACTACGGCACACATACTATCTTCAAATGTACCGATTTCTTCTTTTTCTAAAGATGTTTGAATTCCGCACTCATGCAAAATATTAAGCATCTTAATTGAATTTGCCGTAACCTGCCTCATATGGACAGGACCATGATCATTGTAGCCCAAACGTTTGATTGAAACATTATTGGCATAATCCTGCATTTCTTGCAATTCTTCATCTTCAATTAGATAATTAACCAGTTTCAAACATTCAGGGCGATTTTGCAATCTTTTTAAAATTTTTGATTCTACCGAAACTTCTTTTATTGACTTCATATTATTATAATAACATATTTTTCAAACTTCTGCTACACTATTTTAATTTATCAAGATTTAACACCATTTTATTATCATCAGGTGACAATTTGTACATCATTCTTGCAAAATTCTGAATGTAATATTTAGATAAACCAATTTTTCTAAACACACCGTTATTATGTAATTCAATCAATCTATCAACCTGTTTTTGACAATTTTCATAAGCTTCCGGATGTAGAATTAACTGCTGCGTCATTGAACGTTCTCCACGTTCAGAATTAAAATACGCAGTTGTAATACCATAATTCTCTATGCAATCTTTTCCTTTTTTCGAATATGGAAGTAAATGCTCTATGCTTCCGGCAGAACCGTTAACCATACAATAACCAATTTTATCGGAAGAATAATCTTGGCATTTCATTACAAATGCAGCAAGATTTTCATGAGAAGTCGGAAGTTTTCTTGCAACCTTAATCATACAATGCGCAAACTTTTTATCTTCTAAAGTGTCGGTAATTTTTTGTAATTCATATATAAATGATTTTCTATTAAAAGGCACTACCAATGGTAAATTGTAAATTTTAGAACGAGTTTGGGCAAATAAATTTGTCAAATCTTTATCAGATTTCAAGAGCGTTCCGGTTCTAAGCATTTCAATTTGGGTTAAAATATCTGCCCTTTTACGAATAATCGTCCGCTGTTGTTTAATTTTTCTGTTCCTTTTAGCTCTTGATTTGATATTTGCGGCATCAGCCTCATTTTGAGTTTTTTCCGGCATTCTTTTAGCAAGTTGAATCATTTTTTTCAAAATAGCTATTTCTACCGGATTTTTGCGACTAGCATTATCATCCGCAATTCTCTGCAATTTGTATTGAAATTCTTTTGCACTAAATGGCTGCATTATTGGTTCATAGTTAACTTTTTTATGAATAACATCCATCAATGCATCAAAATCATCTTTTTGTTGTTTTGGCATTAGATTGGACATCTCAGTCAATTCTTCAAAAATAGGCCGTTGGATTTCTATAAGCTGCCTGTTATATTCCGGTGCAATTTTATGAACAACATCAGCTAATTTGTAATTAGGATTAATTTTAGTAAAACCTTTTACAATAGAAAAAAACTGTCTTTCTACAGTATGTAAACCATCTTCAAATGGTTTAAAAGTCTTAACAATATTTCTAATACTCTTTGAAAAAGCATGTTTTGAATACAAATGTTCTAAATATTTTGGATCAATAACTGTTTTTCCTGAATACATATCCGGTATGCCATATTGCATAAGTTTACGTAAAAGTTCAGCATTTTCTGCAGTTCTGCCAAAAGAAACCGTATCACAAGCCAAAGGTGCTAAAGGTGAAGATACATTACTAGACACATTTGAATTACCAACAACCCTTGATTTTTGATTGTTGATTTGTAATATAGATGAATTTAGAAAAATTGGTATTATTCTCATATAAGATTCCTAATGTTATAAAATGCGTAAAAAATTTTTTTGCTAGTTGGAATACAAAAAAAGGAAGGATTAAAACCTTCCTTCTTATTTTCATTAACTAAGCTGCAACTTTGTCCGTAACTTTTTTATCTTCCCAAATATCAACAAGAGTTGAGCAGAAGAATATACTCGAATAAGTTCCGATAGCAATACCCAAAATCATTGCAAGAACAAAATCTCTAGTCGTTACACCACCCAAGAAGTATAAAGCCAACAACGTAATCAATGTTGTAAGAGAAGTATTAATACTTCTTGCAAGAGTTTGGTTAATACTTGCGTTCATAATTTCGCCAAAAGTCATTTTTTTAGAATAGTATTTCAAGTTTTCACGAACTCTATCAAATACAACAATCGTATCGTGAACAGAGAAACCAATTACAGTTAACAATGCTGTTACAAACAATGCATCAATTTGTACATCATAGAAAAGACCTAAGAGTGAAAATACACCACAAACAAATAATGTATCGTGTACAAGCCCTAAGATTGCCGCAAGGGCATAATCAAATTGAAATCTCATTGTTAAATACGCAATAATACCCAATAGCGCTAAAGATAAAGCAATTAAAGAGTTTTTAAATAATTCCATCCCCAAAGTAGGACCAACGGAAGATACTTGTACCAACTCCGGAGATTTGAATTCTTTATTCATAATTGTTGTAATATTATCTTGATCTGCAGAACCTTCTTCAATAAACTTTGTTCTGATTGAAAGTATTGATTTTAAATCAGTACTTTGTTGAGAATTCACATTAATAATTTGCAAATATGGGCTTTCAATTCCACCATCTTCAAGATTTTTTCTAACATCCGCAAGCTTTTCGTTAGAAATATCTTCCTTTACACCATACTGCAAAGTTGTTCCGCCTGTATAATCAATACCAACCTTAAGCGGAGTGTGAGTTGGATAAGTAATTGTAGAATAAATCATAGCAGCTATCCCAGGAAGTAATAATACTGCGGATAGAGCCAGACATAAAAATCTATATTTTACGATATTTAATTTCATAATCTATGTTTCCTTTTTTAAGTTTCAAGGTTTATGGAAAAGTAACTTTTATTCATCTTTTCCACTTACCCCTCTAGTCTAATATACCGAATTTTGCTTTTTCTCTTTTTGTTTCTACAGCTTGATATCCTTCATTGATATCACTTGCGTGCAAACCAAATAATGCAGGATGAGTAAGTTTTCCTGTACCAAATATCAAGTGCATAAAGTTTTTAGTAATTGTAATTGCACTAAACATTGAAACAATTACACCAACGGCAAGAGTTAGAGCAAAACCTCTTACGATACTGGTTCCGCAGCAATAAAGAATTGCGCAAGTAATTATTGTTGTCATATTAGAGTCAAAAATACTTGTAAATGCTCTATCAAAACCGGAATTAATTGCGGTAAACAAAGTTCTACCGGCTTTCAATTCCTCTTTAGTTCTTTCAAAAATCAAAATGTTCGCATCTACCGCCATACCAATACTCAAAATAAAACCTGCAATACCTGCTAGAGTTAAGGTAATAGGAATAGCTTTAAATAAAGCAAACAACATAATTCCGTATATAATAAGTGCTAGGTCTGCAATAAGCCCCGGAGCTCTATAATAAGCTGCCATAAATAACATTACAAAACCAAGACCAATTGCACCGGCAATTTTTGATTTTGCAATACTATCAGCACCAAGAGTAGGACCAACAGTATTTTCTTCAATAATTTTAGCCGGAACAGGAAGAGCACCAGCATTAAGAAGGTCTACCATTTTCTTCGCTTCGTCATAAACAAAACCGCTGTCACCGCCTGAGATTTGAGCTCTTCCGCCAGTGATAGCTTCTCTAATTACAGGAGCAGATTGAAGTTCTCCGTTAAAGAAAATTGCCATTGGTTGACCAACAAGTTTTTTAGTTAAATCAGCAAACTTTTTAGTACCCGCAACATTAAATTCCAAATCAACTACCCATTGACCGTTTTGAGAATTTGTACTCAAATTAGCTTTTGACAAATCTTTACCGGTAAGTCCGGTTGCTTCCCATTCAGTTTCACCGTCTTTAATAACCGGTTTTCTGAAATCTAATTCAGCTGTTTCTCCAATATAAGCTTTTGCTTGATTCAAGTCTGAAACGTCAGGAATTTCTACTACCAAACGTTTGTCACCGGCTCTTTGAACGACTGTTTCTGATACACCGAGTTTATTAACTCTGTTTTCAATCGCAAATTGCAAACTTGACATCATATCAGGTGTGATTTGAGCAATCGTATCACTTGTTTGAGCTTCTAATACAAGTCTGGAACCTCCAACCAAATCGAGCCCAAGTTTTGTCGGTTTTGTAATAATCACGGCAATACTTGCAATAACGATTGCCACAATCATCCAAAACAAAATTAGCTTGTTTTTCATTTTTATATGTACTCCTTATTAAAATATTATTTTTTATATTATCTCAAGTCTGAAAAATTTAATCTTGCCCAACCGACTAAATAGAATCAAGGGTAAAGATTAAATCTGCTTTTTCTGCTTTTGTAAGTTCTACGAGCGGTCTTCTTACATATTCTTCTATCAAACCTTTGTATGCAAGAGCAGCTTTCACAGGAACAGGATTTGGCGCCATAAACAATTTTTTGAATATCGGATAAAGTTTTTGGTGCATATTTCTAGCTGTCATAGCATCACCTGTTTTAAAGTTTCTAATCATAGACTTAATTTCTGTACCAAAAAGGTGAGATGCTACAGAAATTACGCCATGTGCGCCAACTGAAAGCATTGGTAATGTTAAACTGTCATCACCCGAATAAATTGCAAAATCTTTTGGACAATTCATTTTTAAGTCAGTAATAATATCCATATCGCCAAAACTTTGTTTCAAAGCTACAATGTTTTCATATTTTCTTGCCAAAGTTTTTACCGTATCAACACTCATATTTACACCGGTTCTTGATGGAATGTTGTACAAAATAACCGGAAGTTCAACAGCTTCTGCTATTGCAGAAAAGTGTTCAATCATACCGGCTTGAGATGGTTTATTATAATATGGAACAACTGTTAAAATTGCGTCAACACCTTCTTTTTCAGCTAGTTTCGCCATCTTAACAGCAGTTTCTGTAGAATTTGAACCGGTTCCCATAATAACTTTACCATTACTGCCAACACCACGTTTTGCACTGCCTAAAATCTCAATTTCTTCTTCATGAGTTAAAGTCGGAGATTCTCCGGTTGTACCTGTTACTAGAACAGCGTCAGAGCCTGTATTTACGAGCTGATATGCAAGCTGCTCGACTTTTTCATAATCAACTTCTCTTTTAGAATTGAATGGAGTCACCATCGCCGTTATAACTTCACCTGCATCATATCTCATAATATTTTCTCCTTTTACCCCTATCTTTAACACTTGTTGTTTTTAATTTTACTATGAAAATTCTTTAAATTCATGAACTTCCAACGTTTTATCACCATTTTGGAAAATTCCAATTTGTGAAGTTTGATACCTATGGAATTGATTATATCTGTATCGATATGAAGTATCAGCCGCCATTGTAATTTTACCAAAATGTTTTAAACTAATTAGCTTATTAAGCTCATTAATCTGCTCTTGTCCTGATAAAACCTGCACACATATTGCATATTCTATTGGTGCGGTTGAGTGCAAGACCTTAAAAAACACTTCCAAAACAGCGTCAATCTTATCAAAATCATCAAATGTATATCTATAACCACCATCATAATCTTCTGATTTTTTAGATAATTTTTCTTCCAAAAATTCTACCATCAATTTATTTTGTTCATCAAGGTTAATATTAATTTCTTTATGATTAAATTTTGGTTTAATTTGAGTATGTACAGTTATAACATAATTACGAATTTTTTTTTCTTCTTTTGTAATTCTTTCTTTCAAATTTTTATTAATTACCAATTCTTCCGTTTTTTTACAAATAAAATGAGTACTTTTGTATCCGCTTTCTAACACGCAAGTTAAGATTATTAGAAGATTCATAACTAAATATAATGCATAAAGTATAATAACAGCGCTCAAATATTTGAGTTCAAATTCTGCACCCCAAATATTGAATGAAATTGAATAAATATTATTAGCAACATCAAGAAGCCAATTTAAAAATGGTGTAATAAATCCAAGCCATTCCCAATGTGCATGAGTAAGGTTTTGAATCCAAAATAGCAAGAGCATTATTATACAAAATACGCAAACTATTTTCATAAAATGCCAAAAACTTTTTAATGCGCCAAAAATCTTCAGTACAAAATCATGCATTTATCAAAATCTCCTAATCAACCTAAATAAATATTATCAATCAATCTAACACCTTCAACTCTGCAAGCAATTAAAGCTATAGAATCGTCATTTGCATTAACTTGTTCTTCAAGCGTATTTTTATCTAAAATTTCTAAATATTCCATATCGTGTTTATCTGTTAAAAAAGAATATGCTGTTTCTTTCAAAGCTGAAACATCAGTAATACCCTTTTTGTAGCAATTTTTAATATTATTTAAAATTGAACTTAAAACAAGAGCATCCTTTTTACCTTGTTCAGATAAATATTTATTTCTAGAACTTAACGCAAGTCCTGATTTTTCTCTAACAATCGGACATTGAATGATTTCAATCGGTACATTCAAATCATTAACCATTTTTTTAATTATAATTACCTGTTGAGCATCTTTTTGTCCAAAGAATGCGCAATCCGGCTGTACAATATTAAATAATTTTAACACAACAGTGCAAACACCATCAAAATGACCGGTTCTGGTTTTTCCACAAAGTTTATTTACATAGAAAAACGGAGGACATACATAAGTCAATGTATCATTAGAAAGCTTACTTTCCCCCCCATACATCTCAGCTGGCGTTGGAGCAAAAACAGCATCTACACCAACAGAATTACAAAGTTCCATATCTTTATCTAAAGTTCTCGGATACTTGTCAAAATCTTCTGATGGTCCAAATTGGATTGGATTAACAAAAACAGAAACAACAACTTTATCACAAGTTTCTTTTGCTTTTTTTATCAAGCTCAAATGCCCTTCATGCAGAGCTCCCATCGTTGGAACAAGCCCAACTTTCAAACCTTTCCACTCCGCTCTTTTTTCTCTCAATTCCTTAATAGTATGTACTAACATCTTATCCCTCTTAAAAAAATATATTGATGACAATTCACCTTACAGTACTGATTATACCACTATAAGGCTGAGGTGCAATAAATTTTTGTTGAATTTAAAAATCCAATTTGCAACATATCCCATTAAGCAAAAAATGATTCCTTCTCAGAAGGGAACAGTTCGTTTTTAACCTCACCAATATATTCTTCTGCTGCATTCAAAACAACATCATGTAAATCGGCATACTTTTTAACAAATTTTGGAGCAAAGTCTGTAAACTTACCCAATATATCGTCCGTAACAACAATTTGACCCGAACAATATTTTCCTGCACCAATACCAATAGTTGGAATATTCAGATTTTCTGTAATATATTTTGCACTTTCTTCCGGCATAAGTTCTAGAACAACCGCAAAACATCCAGCCTCTTCTAATTTTTTAGCACTTTTTAGAATTTCTTCCACTTTGTCTTTCGTTTTACCTTGAATCTTATGTCCCCCAATTGTGTTCATCAATTGCGGTGTAAAGCCCAAATGACCGAGAACAGGAATTCCGGATTCTACACAACGCTTAATCAAATGCAAAATATGTTCGTTACACCCTTCCAGTTTTACACCGGATGCGCCGGCTTTAATCATTTTTGCAGCATTTTCTAAACCTTGTTCTACAGAAAGGTTATAGCTCATAAACGGCATATCACCAATGATAAAAGACTTTTGCGCTCCTCTTGCAACTGCACGAACAAAAATCAACATCTCATCTATCGAAATATTATAAGTATCTTTGTACCCCAATGCGACCATCGCAAGCGAATCGCCAACTAAAATTGCATCAATATCAGCTTGTTCCAGCACTTGCGCCGTTGAATAATCATAAGCCGTAAGCATAGCAATTTTTTCGCTATTATCTTTTAATTTTTGAAATGTATTAACCGTCTTCATCTTTACACCTTATTAACACTTTCCCCCTCGCCCCTTGTGAGAGGTACTACGTACGTAAACAACTTTGTAGATTATTTTGGATTACCCTCGCCCCTTGTGGGAGAGGGTAGAATTTCAAGTTAAGAACGTCAGTTCGAAACTTAGAAATTCGGGTGAGGGGGAGATATAAAAAGCGAAGACGCTTAGCTACATAAAACTTCTAAGCGTCTTCGCCTCTATACATCAACTTATCTTTTAGCCGCTCTTCTATACCAATAATAAACAGCTCTTGCGACACGATGAGAACTGTGTCTTACAAGTCCTTGTTTATTTTCTTGGAGTAATTTTTGAGAAACAACTTCTATTCCGATTGGTGCAATATTTTCCATATCCAATCTTACAGGAATAGAACCACTTTTTGCATATCCTTCCGAAATATTATCAGGCAGACTGTCATTCACCAATACCGCATCAATAATTTTTTTGCCATTAGCATGAGTAATCAGCGCATTTACGTGACTTGCGACAGAATAATTATCAGTTTCTCCCGGTTGAGTCATTATATTACATACATAAATCTTCTTTGCATGTGATTTTTCAATTGCTTCCACAATTCCGTCAACAAGTAAGTTTGGAATTACACTTGTATACAAACTTCCAGGGCCTAAGATAATCAAATCTGCGTCATGAATTGCTGCAATCGCTTCCGGTAATGCCTTACAGTGTTCCGGTTCAGTAAACAAACGTTTAATTTTACCATGAGCCTCCGGAATATTTGATTCACCATGAACCACACTTCCGTCTTCAAAAGTAGCCGCTAGTTTCATATCATCCAATGTTGCAGGAAGAACCACACCACGGATATTTAGTACGTTAGAAGATTCTTTAACCGCTCTAAACATATCCCCTGTGATTGAACAAAGTGCAGTTAAGAACAAGTTGCCAAAACTATGACCTTCCAATCCTTCACCATTTTTGAATCTGTATTGGAAAAGTTCTGTAATCATATCTTCATCATCAGCAAGTGCTGCAATACAGTTTCTGATATCTCCTGGTGGAAGAATACCCATTTCTTCTCTTAAACGACCAGAACTTCCGCCATCATCACCAACTGTAACGATTGCTGTAATATTATTTGTGTATTTTTTTATACCTCTAAGAAGCATTGAAAGACCTGTACCGCCACCAATTGCAACGATTTTGGCACCTTTGTTAAGTTTTCTTCTTCTATACAATTTTTCTAAGATAGAAGTATTTCCTTTAGAATTATCCATATCCATTATAGATAATGTTGTCTTTTGCCATCCCTTAAAGAATATTACTGCACCAATAAAAATAAATACCGCAGCTAAAAAGTTTGAAGGTAAAATCAAAGCCGCTTTTCTTATAAGTTCTAATGACAGATAAATTGGTCTGACGTTTGCCAAAACCATAAAGCCTAAAACAATCATTATTGAGCCTAAAAAGATTAAGAAAAACCATCTTTTAACTTCCAACCCAGGAAGCAGCCAACCAACATCTTTTGTAACTTTTACATTATCTTTAAAATTGAAAGCCATAATTAATCCACCCATCCTGATGCTTTTGCATTAATGTAATTTACCGGAGCAGGAGTTATATAATTTCTTGCCTGCTGAATTAATTCCAAAGAATTTTTGTATTTGTTAGAAAAATGAATTGTATCAACTTCTACAAAACTCATACCGCCCAAGTTATTGCGAATTTGAGAAGTATGTAGAAGATGTTGAAATCTTTTTATCAAATCATAATTATTTGTTTTATCTGGAACAGAATAGTCAATACTTAAATCTGCATTATAAGTTTTTTCTAAAGAAATTTCCTGAGCAACCTGTAGATTTGTATAATCTGCAACTTTTGAAGTAATATCACCAGCCGGAGCAAAATATACAAGCCATTCTGAACATTTTTTTATAGCATTTGCTATTGCACAAGAGAATGTGAAATCTTCGCCAGCCATTTTATACATAGCGCCGTGAGGTCTTACATGTTCTATACTTAAACCATAAGCTTTTGCAAAAGACATAATCGCACCGACTTGATAAACAACGAGTGCTTCCAATTCGTCTTCTTTCAATTCTACAGGTCTGTAACCAAACCCTTGAATATCATTAAAACCAATATGTGCACCAATTGCAACATTTTTCTCTTTTGCTTTAAGCATAGCTTCTTTTATTGTTACCGGATCACCTGCGTGAAATCCGCATGAAACGTTAACTGAACTTACATAATCAAGCAATTCGTATTCTTGAATATTTTTATACACACCGTATGCCTGCGCTAAATCGCAGTTAAAGTCAATGTTTTTAATCGACTTTTTTTCTATAACTTCCTGCATTAAATTCTCCCTATTTTACTTGATTATTATATAACAAAAAAGTTTTTATATTTCACACAACATAAGAAAAAAACTAGTTTTCAATTTTTTGTCTTAAAATCGAATTAGAACCTTGACAAGTTATGAATAACATATTGCCTTCTACGTGTAAACCATAAGGCTTATCAAGCTTTGACACAAGAACAGTTGCCACTCCCATCGGAGTAATTTTCACTACGTTGTTTGCATTATAGTTTGATACATAAATATTTCCGACACTGTCCGCTGCAAGGCTGATTGGACCGCTAATCAAAGCACTTTTTAAAAACACTTGACGCTTGCCATCCGGAGTTATCTTTATGATTGTATTATCTGAAAATGTTGCAACGTAAATATTACCTGATTTATCGGTTGTGATTCCGGTTGGACTTAAAATATTTTCATAAACACCTGATTGAGTTGCAATCTTAGATGGAGTATTAGTTTGCGGAGTAGGAAGAGTTGTTGAGATTTTAATTGATTCTGCTAACTCTTGACCACGCTGATAGTAACTACTTGATTGTGGAATAAGTTTTAAGTATTCCGCAGACTTGGTATAATCTTCCAGCTTGGAGCTCATCAATGCAAGCTTGTAAATAACTTCATAATCATTTGGATTTCTTAAGTACACCTGCTTGTATACAGATAAAGCTTCTGCGTATTGTTTCAAATACTCTAAAACTGTCGCTAAATTGTAATAAGCGTCTGTGTAATCCGGATAAGTTCTAACCGCAGAACGGAAAGATTCTATCGCACGTTCATACATACCGAGCTTATAGAAATCAATCCCTTGGTTATAATCCATTTTAGCGTCAATAGGAATTTCTGCCGCAAAAACAGATATTGACATTGATAATAAAATTGTTGCTAATATTCTCTTAAACATAGGCACATTATAACACAAAATGTGATAAATGATACTAATTGAAAAACTCAATAATATCTGCTAAAATATAGAATATTAGTAAATAAAAGGTTTAATAATGGAAAACATATCTTTATCACCTGATGTGAAAAATTTCTTGCAAAATCAAGTTGCAAATGGAATATACAAAACATTAAGCGATGCAATTAATGCAAATATCGGAATAATTATTGTACAAACTTCAATTGCAAGAAAACAAAAAGAAATTATGAATGCTGAAATACAAAAAGGACTTGACGACGTTAAAGCAGGCAGAGTTTCTGATGCGTTAACATTTATGGATGAACTAATTTCTAAGTATGAAAAATAAATTGACTATCACAATTACTAATGAAGCAAAAAACGATATTGAAGCAATTGTATCTTATATTGCAATTGAGAATAAAAACGCAGCTTCTAAATTTGCCAATATTATAAAGAAAACCTTCGTATACATTTCAGACTACCCATATATTGGCAAAAAAAGACCTGAATATACCGATAAAGATATTTTATTTTTTACAATTAAGTGGGGCTATTGCATAATTTATACGATTGAAAATAAAACCATTCATATATTAAGAATCTTATCTGAGTATCAGAATTATCATCTTTTATTTTAAGCAAATATATTTTTACGCTAAAATATAACTATGAAACCTAAAGTTATTGCAATTGTCGGACCGACGGCAAGCGGCAAGACCGCTATGTCTACTGAACTCGCTAAAAAGATTAACGGCGAGATTGTTTCTGCGGACTCCAGACTTGTTTACAAAGGGTTTGATATAGCATCCGCTAAACCAACATTAGAAGAACGAGAAGGAATTCCGCATTATCTTATTGATATTGTAGAACCGGAATTCGATTATTCTGTCGGGAATTATCACGACGACGCAAAAAAAGCTATCTATGAAATCATATCAAAAGGCAAAACTCCTATTGTTGTTGGCGGAACAGGTTTGTATGTCAGAATTCTTTTAGAGAATTACAACCTGCCAAGAGTAGAGGCAAACTATGAATTACGTGCTGAACTTGATAAAAAAGAAAAAGAAGAGTTGCTTGAAGAATTAAAACAACTGGACAAAATCACATATGAACGTCTTTTTGATTCAAACAAACGCAGAATTGTAAGAGCTTTGGAAGTCATTAAACTCTTAAATAAGCCGATTTCTGAAATGGAGATTGAAAAAGAACCGGAATTTGATGTAGAGTGGAAAATTCCAAAAATGGAATCCAGAGAATGGCTTTATAACAGAATAAACAAACGTGTCGACATTATGGTAGAACAAGGTCTGATTGATGAAACAAAATTTTTGCTAAAAAAACACGGAAGAATCAAGAATTTTATTTGCACAATAGGATATCAAGAAATCTTGACCTATTTAGACGGTGAAGCAACCTTAGATGAGGCTTTGGATAAACTCAAACAGCATTCCAGAAATTATGCCAAACGTCAACTCACTTGGTTCCGCAAAAATCCGGAGTTAGAAATTACTATTTAGATTTCTACCAAGAAATAATTATTGCACCCATACTACCGCTTTCCGCAGGAGAAATAGAAACTTGTGTTGCCTCATCACAAGCAACTCCGTCAATGGCTTTGTTTATTGAATACCCATCCGGTAAACGTTTTAGAATATATTCACCATAAGGTCTGACACAATTATCTGTTATACTATTTCCTCTTCCACCTGCACCCAAAGATTTTTTTATTCCGAATTTGCCAAAAACAGTGTCTGGAGAATATGGGCTTGTTCCTCCGTTTACAACAGTTACGTAAGGGCTCAAGCTCCTTGGCTCCCCTTTTGGAGTGAGATTTGCAAATCCGCTATAATCTTTATTTAATACTCCTGTATCATACTTTCCACCTTTTGCCGTAAGTTTTAAAGTACCTTTATTGCAGGTCAAAGTTGTATTCAAAGATTTTTCTAATGAACGAATTGCTGATTCGGAAATTGAAGAATCAATTGCTGGCCCTCCACCAGAAATATTGAATACGCAATCTTTATCCAAGCTTGTTACATATCTGACAGTTGGTACAGCTGCGCTCCCGCCACCATTACCGACAGAATGATGTCTGGAATTAATTTCTGTATGAACGCTAACGCTTGGTATTGATGTCGTTGCGTTACCAACACGAACATAATATGGACCATTTACGATTCCACTGCTTACAGCAGCCGCATTTCGCCCTCTTATTGGAGTCATATTGGAAAAGGTTCCTGAAATTTGATGTCCTGTCCAGTCATTCTTAATCCATCCACCCTGACCACCGGTCGGCAAATCATTTTGAGTACGTCCATTTGTTGTACAAGCACCCCACGCTTTTATTGCATCGTAGTGCAAAACATCACTACCGCTGGTACCGTGTGAAACACCTGCCGGATAGGAATAATTATGAGGTTTCATTAACTTAAATCCCCAACCGTCACAACTTCCAGCACTCGAAACAGTTCCTGATGTATAATATGAAGTAAACAATCGACTCAAATAATCTCTTACTTCACTATCAACTACATATCGGCTGTCTTGCAAATTTCCATTCGGACAAGCATTTCCTTTAATTCCGGTATGATTACAAAAATCAATAAAGCCGGTTAAATATAGCCCAGTACCACTACCACCACTTGAACCATAAGCCCAAACCTCCTCCCCAGGGTTACCAAAAGAGCTAATTTTTGCATTATATTTTATTATATAAGGATGACTTTTATATGGAGAAATAAAATATTCGTTTGCAATATTATGACACCAATCAAGATTAGAACACTCCTTTTTTGAAGTAATACTACTTGCCACCGAACTCAAATCTGCATTTACAGTCGAACATTTATACAAATTGGTTGCTTTATCTTCTTCTTGCGTAGTATAACAAACTGTTTGATACTCTTCCTCAACTTCTTCGTATATAATATTCCCATTCACATCACGATTGCCGGTATCTTTTTTTACTTTATGAGTTTTAGTACAAGTATAAGACTTTGGCGACCAGCAATCCACACCGCTTATTATGGTAGGATACTTAATCGGTGTAAAAGAATCCTCTACTCTCCCGCCTGATGTTGCGGAAGTAGTTGCTATTGCATAAGTAAATCTTGCGCCTTTTAAGAGTGCTCTTAATAACGCATCCGGAGGACAAGTTACACCCTTTCCACTAACATTACAGGCGTAGTTTGCTTGTGATAACTCAAAACTATAGTCCTGTGTTTCCATATATTCATTCGGACGAACAATATGATTAAAACCTCCTGCTCCGGCACCAATTAGTTCTATTTTATATAAAGCAGCACGCTTAGGTGGATTAAATTTACATCCCATATCAGAAGAAACAAGACGTGAAGAATTGTAGTATTCATACCTGCCATTGCCATAACAAATAAATTTTCCGTGGTTCATTTTTAGTGGAATATTTTTCACACGTTTTGTTATTATTGGAGTTGCAGCTGCAAGTATCAAAGAAATAAATATAAAAAATACCATCAGCTCTATTAAAGTAAACCCCTTTTTTAAATTGTTTTTATACATTTTAAACCTTCAATTTCTATTACCAAGATACTATCACTGCTCCTGCTGCTCCTTTTGTGTTTCCGGAACCACAATATCCAGTAGTACTACTTGAACCATCAAAGCAAGTTGCGTCACTGGATGAAATAGGTTGCAGTGCTTCTGTTCCAACAACTCTGTTATAAATTCGGTGCACTGCATTACCAGTAACATGCGTAATTATAGGGTGCGCCCCCTCTCCAGAACGTCCTGGGATAATATTATTCATTGCAAGATAACTTGTATATCCTTTACTAGATGACAACGTAATTTCCGGAGATTTTGATAAAAATCCATCAGGATAATACGCTTTTGGGAACGGCAAATCATTTTTATCTATAGCAATTCTTTCACTCCATCCACCAGTACTATCACTACCGGATTTAGCTGCCGTAAAAATTTTCCATTCTCCGGTTCCTTTATCTTGTATATAAACATCTGAACAATTTGCGCTGTAACCATCTCTACAAGCGGCACCTTCTTTATTGTTTTTTGCCGGAACAAGTTTCAATTCAGTACCAACAGGTAGTTTTTCTAAAATTTTTGTTTCATTTTGCCCACTTATACCGGCTAGACCAAATTTCGCCCTTATTGCCAATGCTTCTGTGTAATAATTTATAGACTTAGGTGACTCCAGTTTTATATTACCGGATACAGCTCCTTTATTTGGACTTTGACAACCAATTCCACCCTTTTGAGAATTCGTCAACCTCTGCTTGCCTATTATATCCATATTCGATAATGAAAAGAAATCGCTGCTATTAACATCAAAATCTTTACCATTCTGTCCATTTTCAGTTTTTATATCCAAATAATTAATCGTTACCTTACCATTACCACCGTTTCCTGAAGGTTTTAACGTTAAATATTTCTCACCAATTCTTAATGTTGTTTCCTCGGCAGATGTAACAAAACTTACATTATCTTTTATTCCGTCTACATAATATTCTAGTGGGCTACGCACAAAAAATTTTGCACCATTACCAGAATTTCCGCCATTTGCTGGATATTTTTTTATACAATTTGGCGGACAATCTTCAATATGAACAGCACAAGACATGGAACAATCATTGTAGTTGTTATCACTATCTACATCTATTCTCACCGGTTGACAATCTCCTGCACCGGAACTACCCAAAGGAGATTCCAGCGTATACCTAACCCACAAAGATTTATCTGTTTTCCAAGGTAATTTACTCCATTCTTCTCTTACCCAATTCGGAACCTTCTCCGTATCTGAAATCGCAGCCAAAAAATCAGTACCTGTAGGAATAGAGCCGAAAACCTCTTTCTTATCATTTACATAAGTTGGAATACCTGATAAACCAACAGCACCACCGCCGCCTGCACCAATAGCCTGCAACAAAAACATATTTGCGCTCGGAGCTGAAAAATAACAAGCTCCTTCTGATGTTACATCCTTGAGCTCTCCAGCGGTATTATCAGTATTATTAGATGTAAACTGCATTAGCCGATTATCTTGCCAAAAGCACTCCATTGTCCCGTGCATTGTCTTAATCTCAACTGGTTTTTTAACCTTTTGCTGCGCAAGCATCGGAACACCAAGAGCACCTATAAACCCCAATATCACCAGTGTTATCAAAATTTCTGATAACGTAAATCCGTTTTGTTTATCCAGCACAAACAAAATATCTCCTAACTGTTTAATCCAATTTTCTTAACATGTGCAATTTAGCACATGTTATTCGAATTGTAAATACTATTTGTATTCTATTTTTGAATATACAAATAGTATGCCACATCAAATATAATGTTTATTAGGATGTATTTTTATGAAAGAGTTCAAACCAGTAAAGCCAGAAAAAACTGTTATAAGCATTAGACTTGATGCAGATGTGTTAAAAGTTCTTGATGAACTTTCTAACGATACAGACATCAGCAGAAATGAACTCATTGTACAGTGCATCGATTATGCTCTCAAAAATTTTAGTAAATAACATTACAGCCACTACTTTAGGGTTAAGACTTTTTTCCCGTTGTATTAAACATTTACGGTAATTTTTATATTTGACTTAAATGCCATCATATATGTATGAGAATAAAAAGTTTTTTCAAGCTCTTAAATAAAAAAATAAATAAATACGACAAAGCTGTTTCAAATCCCTTTGAAGCAGCTCCAATTACTATTACTTTAGTATGGGTTGAGAACGAACAAGTTCCGTATCCTAAGCCACCCCATCCAAACTAATACCTTTTTTCTTACAAGCTTCTGCCACCAATGTTTGTTCTTCCGGCAGAAATTCTTCCAGTATAGAACCCAACGCAAAAGTAGAGCCTAAAGACCCTGCAACAGCTAAACCTGCTAAAACAGGACCCGCACCGGCAGCCATACCCAGAATTGCAGTTGGAATTGCCAGATACGAAGCGCATTTTATTGCAGATTTTCCTAACTGTTTAAAACCGGATTTCCAATTCGTCCCTTCTACCTTTTCGCCATCTGAATCATATTTCATGCTAAAAGCTCCAGGAACTGACAAAAAATCCGGAACACAAAATAGAGCCGTAGTTATAGTTCCGGCACCTATAGCTTTTTGGGCATTTGATAAAGATGCAGTACTCGGCATTTTCATGTTTGACAATTTATTAACACCGCTTTTTAAAGTCGGCAAAACTGAACTTAGTTTAACCATAATTTAATCCCATATAAATACTTAATTTATTCCCGTATATATATAAAGATTCTTTTGTCGCAACAATTGCTTTTTTTGATTAAATTATTACAAAATATTAAGCCAATCTTGCATTCTTTGGTACAACAGTTACTCCACCTTCTGAAACATAAAAGCCTCTTGCAATATCAGCCTCTCTATCCACACCTATTTTAGTATAAGGCGGAATATCAACGTTTTTGTCAATAATAGCTTTTCTGATTTCAGAATATCTGCCAACATTAACATTTTCCATCAATATGCTGTCATAGACTTGAGAATAGCTGTTAATTTTAACTTTCGGAGATAATACACATTTTGAAAGCATACCACCTGATACAATACATCCTTCTGACACCATAGAGTTTGTCGCCATACCAACTCTATCGCCTTGCTGCCAAATGAATTTTGCCGGCGGATAATTATAGTTGAACGTTCTTATTGGCCACTCTTTTGAATACAAATTGAGTTCAGGCTCATAATCCAACAAATCCATATTTGCTTGCCAATATGCGTCAATACTTCCTACATCACGCCAATAACCCTTTTCTTTAGGAGTCATTCCTGCAAAATTGTTTTCGTTAAAATTGTATATAAAAACCCTTTTACCTTGTTCTAATAGCATAGGTATAACATTTTTACCAAAATCATGGTTTGAATTCTCGATTTTAGCGTCTTCATTCAATGCTTTGAGCAAAATATCTTTATTAAAAATATAATTACCCATTGATGCCAAACACATATTAGGATTATTAGGCATAGGCTTTGGAGGTGTTTGAGGTTTTTCTACAAAGCCTGTCAATCTCCAATTATCATCAACTTCAATAATACCAAATTCGTGAGCTTCTTCAATCTGAATAGGAATAGCAGAAATAGTTAAGTCCGCATTGTTTTCCTTATGAAAATCCAACATTTGAGAAACATCCATTTTATAAACGTGATCCCCGCCAAATACGCAAACATAATCAGGTTCTTCATCATGAATATGGAATTCATTTTGATAAACCGCATCTGCAGTACCTTGGTACCAAGCACCTCCGGTTCTCATTTGTGCAGGAACCAAATCTACATACTGGTTCAAAAATGGAGATAAAACCCACCCCTTAGAAATATGTTTATTTAAAGAGTCTGATTTATACTGAGTCAAAACCTTTATCTTGAAAAAACCGGAGTTAATAAAATTGTTCAACACAAAATCAATAATTCTGTATCTACCACCAAACGGAACTGCCGGCTTCGCTCTATCTTGCGTAAGCGGAAATAAGCGTTTTCCTTCACCACCCGCCAATATCATAACCAAAGCATCATCTATTGACATATAACCTCCTGTTTTATCTTCTTATATTCTAACAAATTTTAACGTTTATTGCACTCATCCATAAGAGTGAGAGAATATTAATTCCTAATATGGAAATTTTTATATGCTATAATTTAGTCATGAGCAAGATAAGAAAGCTTTATTATTTTGATAAAAAAAGAATGCAGGAAATGATTTCGTTTCTGAACAATAGGGATGCATACATAAACCATATCATGTTCAATCCGCTATTACCTCTGCATCACTTATTACCGCTCAGATTTAAGTTTTTACCGGAATCTTATGTTCTTAAAGACAAAAAAGATATCAAGGGGCTTATCACAGTTGCGCCATCAAAAAATCCGATAAAAAGATTAGAAATCCAACGTTTGTTTTTTGAAGACAATTGCTATAATGACGCATATGAGTTGATACAATTTGCCGTTTCTAAATATAAAGCAAAAGGCGCAATTTCATTTATTGTCAGAATAGATGATAACTTGCCGGAGTTGTTACGTGTGTTTGTCGCAAAATGCGGTTTCAGCAAAATTTCTTTCGAAAAATTATGGAAAATACCGGATACAATAGAATGTGAATATAACAAGAAAGATTTTAGAGCATTTAGAAATTCTGATGCACAGACCGTATCTGCGCTATTTAATGAATCCTTGCTGCCACATTTCAGACCACTTTTGAGTAGTGATACGAAAGATTTTAAAGATGTAATTTTAAAAGGACTTTCATATTTTACAGAGTATAAATTTGTAATGGAAGACAAAAAGACAAAAAATATATCTGCTTATATTTCTATAAAGACATCAGACAATAAGAATTACATCCTTGATATTGTTCAATCGTCTTGGGTTGAACCAAATTTCGATTCTATAATTGGTTTTGCTTATGAACAAATTAAAAAGCGCCAACAAAACTTCAATATGTTTTTGAAAACAAAAAAATACACCCAAACCGGTGAAAAATATGAACAGATTTTAATGGAACATAAGTTGGAATGTGTTCAGACACAGGTTATATTAACAAACACATCTGCAAGAATTATTAAAGACACAGTCACTTCAAAGCGATTTATCATGCTTAACCAATTTTTAGATGGCGGAGTTAATGTCGCTGGATAAGAGCAGCATAGAGTTAAAAACAATAATAATGTGTCATTGCTGGTTTTTACTATACAGATTTGCTTACAAGATAATAAGTGTAATGAAACCTTTCTCGCAAAGACATTCTTACAGCAGCTTTATACCACATCTTTGCGAGCATTTCTCACTTCACTTTCAAATGTATAGTGTAACCTACAAGCTAGTAAGTGTAATGTAAAACGAAGCAATCCAGTCATCGAATTGGTAGAATAACATAAAATTATAACTAAAAGATAAAGTATGGATTGCCACGAAAATCAAAGATTTTCTCGCAATGACGGCAAACCGGTAGGTAGAACTACAGACTGTTTTAAAACAACTTTCAACTTTCCATTTTCAATTTTCAACTTATGAAAGCCGACCAAATGTGTCTATGTGGCAGAATAACTATAACCCCCCACCCTAGCCCTCCCCCACGGAGAGGGAACGCGCCATACTGGTAGTTTTATTTTGAGGCGAAACCTGTAGCTAACAAAACAAACCTGTTGTCCTTACCAAGCAGCCGACCAAATGTCTACGTGCGTAGCACCGTAGCACCTAGTAGTTAAGGAAGTAACGGAGGGCGTCCATTACGCATATAGCTACTGCCAAGAATACAAGTGTGCTGATTAATCCAGAGCCGTGTGCTTCCTTTAGTGTATTTTTATCTTCTTCTAACATATTATTCCTCCTTATGCTGCTTTTGATTCTGTTATTGCACAAGCAATCGCTAGTGCGATTTCTTCATCATTATTTTTTGAAGAATTTCTCCTTGTTGGCTTTTCTTGAGGAATTTCTTCAGGGAAGAATTTGTTGATAAATTTCAAAAACTTCGCATTTATTTGCATTGCAAAAATCATTATTGTAAGGAAAATAAAAACAGTTCCCATACCAATAACCATAACAAATATACCGTCTTTTACTAACGTTAAATCCATAATTATCTCCTTTAAAATATTCAATTGTGTACATTACTTTTAAGTAATAGAACAATTACGGAGCACGGATTTGAATATCGGATTGCAGACCGGATTTTATATTTGCATTCTTATCTATTGATAAATTAGAATTTTGCTTTTCATAATTCAGCAAAGATGTTGAGCTTGATAAAGCTCCAAAATCATTGCTAAAAGTAAGTGGTTGCTTATTATCGTTGTTTTTTATTATTATTTCTGAGGTGTTTAAATTTTCAGAAACAATTGCTACTGTTTGGTAATCATTTTGTAAATAGTTTATTTGATTAATTGGTTGTTCAATAGAGCAAGACAAATCGAAATGGCAAACGCATTGTAAAACCAAGAAAAATAAAAATATAAAAATTGTCTTACAAAATGTCTTCACATTCAGTATTTTACAATAAACAAATTATATTTCTATCCCCCTACTATTCCCGTATTTACTAAAGCTTTCACCCTTGAAAAATTAATTGTTAATAGTACAATTAAAGTAAGAGTATTATTTATAGAAAGGGTTTTGATGCTTAAATTAAATTTCAAGAACACTGACTCTGCAGTTATCGGTGAAGAAAACGGATTGAACTTACATCAGGAATTTGAAAACTACAAAGATTCAATTTCTAATATAATAAAGAGTTTGAACCAACGAAAAGATAAACCGGGGCAGTGGCTTCAGTGGATGAATTTGGGCTATAACGAAGAAACAGTTTGGTACGTAAAAGAATTTGCGTCTATGGTAGAAGGCAGATTTGACAACATTTTGGTACTAGGTATTGGTGGCTCGGCATTAGGCGGACTTGCCGTTACAGAAGCATTATTAAAACCTTATTGGAATTTATTGACTCCAGAGCAAAGAAACGGTTTACCTAGAATTTTCTTTTTGGATAATATTGACCCTGATTCTATGAATGGGCTTTTGGATATTTTAGACTTAAGTAAAACTCTTGTGAATGTAATTACAAAATCCGGTTCTACTGCGGAAACAATGTCACAATATATGATTATTAAAGACCGTTTGGAAAAAGAGCTTGGAGATAATTATAGAAGAAATATTGTTGCTACAACAGATAAAAAAATGGGAGTTCTTAGACAACTGGCAGACCAAGAAGGCTACAAAACTTTTGTTGTACCGGATGATGTTGGCGGAAGATTTTCTGTATTTTCAGCTGTCGGTTTAGTTCCATTTGCGCTTGTTGGTATGGATATTGACCAAATTATGAATGGTATCAAGGATATGGATTTGGCACTCAAGAACACTGATATCCATCAGAATATTGCAGCACAAGGCGCACTTATTCAGTATTTATTGGACACAAAGAAAGGTAAAAATCTTTCTGTTATGATGCCATATTCAAGCAGATTAAAATATGTTTCTGATTGGTATGTTCAACTTTGGGCAGAATCTTTGGGCAAAGAAATTGATAACAATGGTGAAAAAGTTAATGTCGGTCCAACTCCGATTAAGGCACTTGGTGCAACGGACCAGCATTCACAAATACAACTTTATAATGAAGGTCCTAATAATAAAGTTATCACTTTTATTCGTGTAGAAAATTTTGATACAACTTTAGAAATTCCTAAGATATTTGAATATACAGGTATCGGGTATTTGGGTGGAAAAACTATCAATGACTTGATTAATGCAGAAGCAGATTCTACAAGAGTTGCGCTGGCGGATTATTCTCGTCCTACAATGACTTTGTCTATTGAAAAAATTGATGAATATAATTTGGCTCAATTGCTTTATATGTTAGAAGTTCAGACTGCGATTGCCGGAGAGTTATACAACATTAATACATTTAATCAACCAGGTGTTGAGCAGGCTAAAAATTACACTTATGCATTGATGGGTAGAGCTGGATATGAGGAATCTGCTCATTCGTTACAAGAAAAAATGGCAACAGTATAAGTTCCGTAACAAAGGTAGATTCGATTAATTGTAAACATTTGCAAAGTTTGGTAGCAACTTTTATTTTTTTTGCGTTTTAACTAAAGCGAAGGGATATATTTGCAATGAATACAATTAATAATTATAACAATTCTCAAGTACAATTTCAGGGTATATTGGGTGCAAGAAGATTATCATACGCTAAGAGAAGTGTAGCAATACGTTCTGCGCATATGCTTTCTATGCCGGAAAAGGATGTAATTGATATTGCCAGAAAAACATCTGACAAAAAGTGGAATTTTTTCAATCATCTGGCAAGCAAGTTTAATGGTGTGAATTATTATCGTGCAGAAGCTAAAAAAGAAAATCCGGAGCTTGTAAAAGAGATTTTTGATTTAGTGAAAAAGCCGCACTTAGAACATTTTTCGTTTGTATCACAATATGAAGGCTCACTGGACAATGTAAAAAGGATTTTTAAGAGTGCAAAGGATGATAAGAAAAGATTACGTTTTGCAATGAGAATTAATCGTGATATACACGTTAATAATCCAAAATCAAATCCAAATATAATTTTTGAATTATTAGAATCACCAAATAGCAAAGAATATGTAAAAAATTATGATAAGTATAAAGCATATTTAGAATTGAACAGTGAAAACAAGGATGTTGTTCAGAGTTTAGACAATTTGGTTTCTCATAACACTTTTAACGATAATATAGATAGTGTAAATCTTGGATTACTAAAAAAAGCGTTTCCGTATGAAGATACTGAAAACTTCAATAGAGATATATACGCAAACAATTTGAGCAATAGTAAAGGAAGCATTATTAGAACGTTTCAAGATATAAGCTTGGTTGACAACAAAATGCTTCAGAATGGTGGTGATAAATATTTAAACGAAATCTTTTTATCAACCAATCCAAAAAATTTAAAAAGCAGAACTAAATTGATATGGTGTTATAATGAAGGTGCAATGATGTCTACACCGGAAAAGGTTAGTCAACTTGGAATGCTAAATAACGTATTCAAAAAAATGGATAACGATAAACACATTTCAAATTTTGTTAATCATTTATTGCAAACTCTTGATTCAAGTATGCTTTCTCTTGAAGAACTTGATGTAATTACCAACAAAATTCCAGCATTAAAACTTGATATTTTAAAAAAGAATGCGATGCGAATTATCTACAACTCAAAGAAAGGTTCACGAGTTGAAATTTTTGAACATGAATTAGAAAACCCATTCTACGAATCACATAATGTAAGAGTTAACAGAAAAATTGCCGAAAAATATGGTTTCAGAAAAAGACGTTCATTCTTATCTAAAGCTATAACAAGAGTTCAAAACCAATTTAGAATTTTAGAATATAAACTTAGAACTATCAGCAACAATTCTGTAGTAGCACAAAATGAAATCAATCCGGTTGAAATTAAGCCAATTGAAATTACACCAATAAAAGTTGCTCCGGAAGAAATTACACCAGAAACAGTGACAACGAATACTGCTACTAAAGAAACGGCTATTGTTGAAGGATGCAAAAAACCGGAAATAAAGGAAGAAATTAAACCTTTAGAAGATAAAAAAGCAAAACGTGCGGCAGCAAAAGCCAAAGTTCAACAAAACATCTTTGATATTATTGGTTCTAAGCTCGGACTTAAGACTCTTGAAAAACAACGTGAAGTTTTTGGCACAAATGCAACAAAGATACGCTTAAACTTGTTACCGGAAATTTTTGCATCAATTACTGATACCAGAAAAGCTGATAGAGCTGTTGGCAAATATAAAATCAATAGTTCAAATAAAGATGCACTTGATTTATATCTACTAATCAACGGCAGCAACAGAAAATATATTAACTACATGTTGAAAAAACGTAACACAGACAATACCAGAATGTTTGAAGTAAAGGACATTATTGCAAGTGTTAGAAAAGCAGAAGCAAAAATTGCAGCGGATAAGAAAGCAAATCCTGATTATCGTGCAAATGATGCAAGAAAGTATTATAACCATTTATTTGAGGCTAAACTCCAACAATATGGAAAAATAAAAAGACCTGCAAAACAGGTGAATACAAAAGCTTAAAATATCATAACTACATATCCCGCAGCCTTTCTCAGAGGAGAAAGACTGCGTTTTTATGATTCACCTCTGGTATAAAATCAGGTTTAATGGTAATATATAAACAAAGAGGATAAAGAATGAAAGCAGCAGAATATTTTAATCAGGGATACTCCTGTTCAGAAAGCATAATTATGGAAGCAGTAGAAAAAGGATTGGTACCTAAGGAATTATTATCAGTCGCAACATCTTTTTCCGGAGGAATGGGTTCAGGCTGTCTTTGTGGAGCAATTGCCGGTTCTCAGATTGTTCTTGGTTGGCTTTTTGGTAAAAATAACCAGAATAACAACGACCCCAATGCGAGAATGTTAGCCAAACAATTTATAGAAGAATTCAAAAAAAGTCACAAAGCGACTTGTTGCAGAGTTTTGACAGCTGGCATGGATATGGCATCTCCAGAGAGAAAGGCACACTGCACAAATATGGTTAATGATTGTTCTAAAATTCTGGAAGAAATGATTAAGGTTAAGGTTTAATGTTCAACAGGACTTTGTTCAAAAAAAGAATACTTTTTGTCGGCATACCAGATATGGCTTATATTGGGCTTGATGGACTTTTGATGTCCGGAGTTAATATAGTTGGAGTACTTGGACCTAAAAAAGACCATAATATGTACTTTGATTTCAAGAATTTTGTACTTTCAAGAAGGCTCAATTACATTGATTATGACGAACTTGACGAACCACAGCTTATTGAAAAAATACGCTCGCTCAATATAGACGTAGCTGTAGTTTGTTCATTTAATTACAAAATACCTAAAATTCTTCTTGAATCAACAAAAGACGGGTTCATCAATGTGCACCCATCACTTTTGCCTAAATATAGAGGTGGCAATCCATATTCAAGAGTGATTATGAACGGTGAAACCGAAACGGGTGTTACTATTCATTTTATGGATGAAAACTTTGACACCGGTGATATTATTGCACAAAAGCCTTATCATATTCATTCTAAAGCTACGATGGGAACAATATTTAATGAATTAAATGTGCTTGGTATTGAATTGTTATTACAAGTGCTTAGAGCTTATGAAGTACAACCGCTTCCGAGAATAAAACAGCCTGTCGGAGATTTTATTTCAGGACGAGGATTAAGCGAGAAAGAATTGTTTATCAATTACAATAACACCGCAGAAGAAATTGAACGTTTTGTACGTGCGCTCAATCCTTTTATTCTTGCAAGTACAGCATTCCGTGGCAACATGATGAAAATCATGAAGGTAGAAGTAGCATCAGACGCTTTTTGTGTGCCACATCCGGCAGGAACCGTTGCAAAAATAGAAGATGATAAATTTTTTATCGCAACATCTAAAGGACTTATTGCACCAACAGTAATGCAATTTGGTAGCTTTTTTATGGGTGATAGTAAAGATTTTATCAGAATTGTTAATCCGAAAATCGGTGAAGTGCTGCATGTTTAAACCATTATTTATACTTGATAAATTTCCCAGAGGGTTATACCCCTCACCCGAATTTCTAAGTTCGCTAACGCTCACTAAGAAATTCTACCCTCTCCCACAAGGGGCGAGGAGAATCCAAAACAATCTAGTAACTTATTTACGTACGTAGTACCCACAAGGGGTGAGGGGAAGTAAAAAAACTCGATATTAGTTTTAATAAAAAATAAGGAACAAAAATGGATAAATTATATTTTCTAACAGCCGGAGTACCACTTAGAGCCGGAAACAAAGGATACGAAGCAGGATTTCAAATATTAGATGAAATGAATCTTGATGGCTTGGAACTTGAATTTGTACGTGGTGTTAGAATTAGTGATAAGAGCCGTGAGGCAGTTGGTGCAACAGACAAAGTAATTACCGCTCACGCACCGTTTTATGTTAACCTAAATGCAAGAGAAGAAGAAAAAGTTGAAGCAAGCGTCCAAAGAATCATTGAAACAGCTGATGTTACGAATTCGCTCGGTGGCTATAGTATAACTTTTCATGCCGGTTTTTATCTTGGACAAGATGCAGAATTAGTTTACAATAACATCAAATCACAAATAAAAATCATTACTGATACACTGACAGAAAGCAATAATAAAATCTGGATAAGACCTGAAACAACAGGCAAAGCTACTCAATGGGGTGATTTAGAGGAAATTGTCAGATTATCAAAAGAATTCGAAACGGTGTTGCCTTGTGTTGATTTTTCTCACTTACATGCCAGATATAACGGAATTTCTAATACGTATGACGAATTTTGTGCGATTTTTGATAAAATCGGAACTGAGCTTGGTGATTATGCCCTAGAAAATTTTCACGCACACATTGCCGGTATAGAATATGGCGCAAAAGGCGAAAAGAAACACTTAAACCTTGAAGAATCAGATTTTAATTATAAAGACTTGTTAAAAGCATTTAAGAAATTTGATGTTAAGGGTGCTGTTATTTGCGAAAGCCCAAATATTGAAGATGATGCCAAACTTTTGAAAGATTATTATTTGAGTTTATAACTCTTATAACCGCCCTAATTAGGGAGGTCGCAGCTGTTAGCGAAGCCTTGCTGAGCTTTACAGATGCGGGTGGGTATCAGTTTGAATTAAAATCTTATAATTAATTTTTACCAAAAAGCCTTCGGCATCATTCGTTTATAAGCCCAGACTTCAACACCATCGTAGGTTAAAGCGAAATCTTGAGCTAATTTTTCATCAATCCCGATTGCACGAATAGGTATGTTAACTTTTTGAGAGGCAATTTTTAATTTGTTGTAACCGTTAATAATATCTTCTTTTGTTGTTTCATCACCAAAATGAGTGTTAGAAATCATGCCGGAAAAATCATATTTCCTTTCACTTCCACGTGTAAAATCAACATATTCAATAATATTATCAATGGTTGAAGTTTCAAATTTAGCGGTATTTACAACAAGATATGCTTGTAAATTTGTTTCCTTATCTATGTTATTAACAATATCCAAAATATCCAAACCGCCTGCGCCATAACCGACATCAACGATTATGTCACCATCATTTGATAAAAAATTCACTTGAGCCGGAGTCACATAACTCGCAGCTTCGCCAAGTCCAAAGTTATCCGGCTGAGTTATAACATCAATACCCATTTGTCGCAAATCATTCGCAATCGGACGTAACGTATAAGCCGGTTCTACCGTATCCAAATCAACAAGAGTGATTTGTTTATTCAATTGAGCATATTGCCTTGCTCTATTTAAAGCCGTTTCAGATTTTCCACTTGCGTACGCACCAGCATATATTTCCACAACTCTTGCCATAAATTTCCCTCTAAAAATTACAGAACATCAAACATAAACAACGCTTCTTGCGGTGTAAGTTTTATTTCTTTAACCTTCTTTTTATCTTCCGGAATTATAAAAGTAATTTTTCCGTTTTCAGCTTTTTTATCCTTTTGCATAATTTCAAGAATTTTTTCTGACGGATATCGTTTCTTGAGTTCGCAGAAACCATATTTTTCTAATAATTCCATAGAAAGCCTGTAGTAAGAATATGTAATATATTCTTTTTTGTAAGCCCATTTTATTATAAAAAACATTCCATACACAACAGCTTCGCCATGTGTATATTTTCTATATTTTGTAATTGTTTCAAGAGCATGGGCATAAGTATGACCAAAATTAAGGATTTTTCTCAGTCCTGCTTCTTTTTCATCCTGATTAACTACCGCAATTTTAAGCTTAAGGCAATATTCAATCATTCTTATTATTGTGAGCGGTTCTTTCTGTAATATTTTTTCACATCCCAATGTCAAAAATTCAAATAAATACAAAGGAGTCGAACAATTACAATTATCTTCTATAAATGCGTACTTTAACACTTCTCCCAATCCAGATAAAAATTGTCTTTTATCAAGCGTCTTGAGAAAATTAATATTAATAAAGACAACTTTTGGTTGGTAGAATGTTCCAATGATGTTCTTTGCTTCGGCTAGGTCTATCGCTGTTTTTCCGCCGACAGAAGAATCAACGGCAGACAATAAAGTTGTCGGAACCTGAATAAATTCTATCCCACGCATATATGTAGACGCTGCAAAACCCGTTAAATCGCCTACAACACCTCCGCCAATTGCAATCATAACATCTTTTCTTGTTAAACCCAAAGAAGCTGCTTTTTCAATTATTTTCAAAAAATTCTTGTAATTCTTTTCTTTTTCACCATCTTTCAGAACGAAAATTTCTTCATCTGAAAAATCAAAAGCAGAATAATATAAATCGTAAACTTTTTTAGAAATTACAATAAGTCTTTTTTGACCTTCTGTCGCAGCATTTATGTCACGATTCAGTTTATCGAAACTGTTATCAGAAATTTCTATCTGATAACTTTTGTCTTTATTTATTTCTACATTAAGAATTTGTTTCATTCAAAATAAACCTTACAATTTCATCTTCATTCATAGTGGCTGTATCTACGGTATAGTGTGCCCTTTTATAATTTTCTTCACGCTTTTTTAGCATGTTTTCGAGAACTTCCTTTGGGTTTTCTCTCTGTAAAAGCGGTCTGGAGGAATCTTCTGACAACCTATAATATAAAACATCAAGGTCAGATTTCAAATAGAACACTTTACCAAATTTTAGAAGCGTTGCTCTGTTGTCTGGATTTTCAAAAGACCCGCCACCAGTGGAAATAATCTTATTCTTTCCGGTGCAAACAAGTTTGATTGTATCATATTCCAATTTGCGAAAATAATCTTCCGAATACTTAGCAAAAATTTCACTAACCTTCATGCCGTTAGTTTTTTCTATAACACTATCAATATCAAAAAGAATATAATCTTTTAATTTTTCAGCAAGAAGTTTACCAATGGTAGTTTTTCCGCTAGCCGGCATGCCCACAAGAATTATGTTATTTTTCATAATGAGCCTTCATCTCTAAAAAATTATCGCCACCAATTTTGGAAAGAAGCTCATCCACTAATATTATAGCAACTCTAGCTTCTGCAACAACTGCACAAGCTGGTACTGCACAGGTATCAGAACGCTCAAAATGCGCACTTGCAGGTTGCAAGTCTTTAATATCTACAGTCGCAAGCGCTTTTCTCATAGTAGGTATAGCTTTCATTGTACCTTTAATCACAAGCGCTTCACCATTTGTCATACCACCTTCGAGTCCACCGGCATTGTTTGTTTGACGATAAACAACTTTATTTTTTACAAAAATTTCATCATGCATTTGTGAACCACGCAAAGACGCAGCTTCAACTCCGGCACCAACTTCTACGGCTTTAACCGCCGGAATACTCATTACTGCTTGAGCTAAACGTCCATCAAGTGCTCTATCCCAATGTACGTAAGAACCTAAACCGATTGGCAGATTGCCAAATATAACTTCAAATTTTCCGCCTAAAGTATCACCGGCTTGCGCCGCTTCATTTATAGCATTTATCATTCTATCGGAAGTTAGTTCATCAGCACATCTTACATCTGATTGCTCAGCTTTTTCTTTTATTAACGTATAAGTTTTTGGATAAAAATCCAATTTCACATTTCCAATTTGAATTACATGAGAAAATCCCATTATGCCAAATTCTTTTAAAATCTGTTTTGCAACAGAACCGACTGCCACTTCGATAGCGGTCTTACGAGCACTAGAACGCTCCAAAACATTTCTTAAGTCACTAAAATGGTACTTAATAGAGCCTGCATAATCTGCGTGTCCGGGGCGAACAGTTGTAAAAGATTTTTCTTCTATCTTTTTAAGTGTTTCTTGTGTTGGATAATCTTGATGTTCTGTATTCATAACATCTTGCCAATTTTCAAAATCTTTGTTTTTAATTTCTAAACAAATTGGCGCACCCGTTGATTTACCGAATCTTACACCGGATTTAATTTCAACAGTATCTTTTTCTATCTTCATTCTACCGCCTCTGCCGTAGCCGACTTGACGACGTGCCAAATCCTCATTTATAACAGAAGCTTTTATGCGAAAGCCCGCAGGAACACCTTCTATAATGGCATTCAAGCATTTCCCATGACTTTCTCCTGATGTTAAAAATCTAAATTTTTCCATAACTTAATTATACAACAAAAAAGGGTATTCGCTCTATGAACACCCTTTTTGAAAAATTATAAATCTCTAAATCCAGGAGCATTTTGAATGTCGTGATGGTAAAACTCTTGACTGTCAACAGAAGGATCCAAATATGAATAGCAACCTTTCAGAAATCTAACAAATTTATTATGCTGTTTTTCATACAAAGGTTCAGAAGGTTCACCTAATGCTCGTTTCTTTGAAATCATTACTTCTTCTGCTGCCATTTCTGAATATCCACCATTGATAATGTACTCAGGATCTGTTAATTGTGCAGGAGTCACATCCGCTCTTGCGCTAATACATAAAGCTGAAAATAAAGCTAATACTAAAAATAAATTTCTTCTCATAACACCCATTCTTATTTAACTGAACTATATGATTCCATTATAATATTTTCTAATGAATTAATCAAGTCGGCTTCCGGAACTCTTGCAATAATTTCGCCTTTTTTGAAGATGTATCCTTCTTTTATAGCCCCCGCAATTCCAAAATCGGCATGTCTAGCTTCTCCAGGTCCATTCACAGGACAGCCCATCACAGCAATCGTTATTGGTAAATCAAGATTTTTGAATCTTTCTTCGACACGTTTTGCTAAACCGATTAAGTCAATTTGTGTTCTGCCGCAAGTTGGGCAAGATATGAAATTAACACCTTTTTGGCGCAAATTCAAGGCTTTTAGAATTCCAAAACCGGCATGAACTTCTTCTACCGGATTTTCTGTCAAAGAAACTCTGATTGTATCACCAATACCTTGGCTCAACAATGTCCCCAATCCGATTGAAGACTTAATTAATCCGGATTTAAGCGTTCCTGCTTCCGTAACGCCTAAATGCAAAGGATAATCTACCTTTTCTGCAATAGATTTATATGCTTCAATTGTTGTCATAACATCAGAAGATTTAAGTGAAATTTTAGTATTGTAAAAATTCAAATCTTCTAAAATTTCTAAGTGCCTTAGAGCACTCAAAACCATTTTTTCATGAAGCGGCAATTCCATTTCTGCAAATTCTTTTTCTAAAGATCCGGCATTGATACCAATTCTAATTGGCACATTGTGTGCTTTTGCAGCTTCAACAACTTTGATTGTATGTTCACGTTTTCCAATATTTCCAGGGTTAATTCTTAGAGCATGGATACCATTTTCTATACAAGTTAATGCCAATCTGTAATCAAAATGGATATCAGCTACAAGCGGAATCGGAGATTTTGCAACAATATCCTTTATTGCAGCTGCTGCATCTTTGTTTAAGACCGCTAATCTAACTATTTCACAACCTGCAGAAGCAAGTTCGCTAATCTGGTCAAGAGTAGTCTTCACATCTCTTGTATCAGTATTACACATTGACTGAACACTAATTGGCGCATCTCCGCCAATTTTTACATTTCCTATTGAAATTTGTTTTGATTTTCTTCTATTTATCATAGGTATAGTATAGCATAAATTAAAATAATAGATATGCGCAACTTTGATTTAATTTTATAATTTGATATATTTGCTCAAATATGATAAAATCAGTCACAGAACTTTTAAAATAGAATACGGGCTAAAGATTTTAAGAAACATTCGCTGACTTTAAAATAGAAAGGAGGTCAAAATGCTAATTAAAATCAGCGAAAAAGAACTAGTATTAATCATAATACTAGTCCTTATTGCACAATCCCACTGAGTCGGGAACGGGCTTGGGTGTTAACGCCACCCTTGCCTGTATTCTTATTTTAACTTATTTTAAAAAAAATTCAAGAGTAACAGGAGTTTAAACAATGAAAATAGCAGTAATTTCAGATATACACGGCAATATGGAAGCAATTGATGCAGTTATGGCAGATATAAGAGAAAAGCAATGTGAAAGGATTTTTGTCCTTGGAGATTACGCTATGGCAGGACCGGAACCAGATTGTGCGGTTGAGTATTTTATGAAAAGAAAAGACAATCCAAAATATTCAATGATTCAAGGTAATACAGATTTGATGATTGCAGATTATTCCGAAGAATTGTATAACGCACTAAAAGAAAAAGCTCCGGTTATGGCTGCTGCTTTAAAAAATGATGAAAAAATTATTAACCCGCTAGAAAAAGAATTTTTGAAAAACCTACCAATACAATTGGAAGTAGAGGTGGAAGGTGTTAAATTCTTGCTGGTTCATGGTTCACCAAGAAAAAACAATGAAGATATTTTACCTGACACACCACTTAGTGAAGTAGAAAAAATGTTGGAAAATGTTGAAGCGGATGTTGTTTTATGTGGACATACGCATATTCCTTGCGGTTTTCAAACCAATACTAAAAAAACAGTAGTAAATGCAGGAAGCATTGGAAGAACATTCTTTAAAAATTCTGATGATGCGCCTAAATCTTGCTATTTGATTGTTGATGTAAATAACGGTAGTTGTGTTTTTGAACACCAATTTGTAAAATATGATAATGAAAGAGCCGCCCAAAAGCTTGCCGGAAGAGAATTTTATGGTTCTGACAAGTTAGCAAATACGTTATTAAACCCAGAAGTAAGACATTTTTAAAGAAAGTCGTTAAGTCAGGAGTCGTTAAGTCGTTAAGTTCATTTGCGTGAAGCATTAAAAATGGCAGATTCGGGAGTCTATCCGCTTATCTATTATTTTTTCAACTCCTCAATAATTCTTTCAAACTTCATGCTTCTTGAAGCTTTTAAGAATATTTTTCGCCGTTTTATAACGTTATTTTTAATAAAATCAACAGCTTCTTCTATTGTTTCAAAATGTTTTGAGTAACATTTTTTAACTTCATCTGTAATATATTTTGAGAGATTACCAATTGATAAAACCATAATATCATCTGTTAAATTCTTATGAGAATTGATATAAATACCCAATTCTTTATGGTAGCGAATTTCATCGTCGCCCAATTCACCCATATCGCCCAAAATTATTACAGAATTTTTGTATAATTCAAAAATTGTATCAATAAAAGCACGCATAGATTCCGGATTAGCATTGTAGCTGTCATTAATAATTTCGTAACCATTTGCATTAACTGCTTCCCAACGCTTTTCTATTGGGGCATATCTTTTTAATCCGTCTTGTATTTCTTCAACATTCATTCCAAGCTTCATGCCGGCATTAATAGCACTCAAAGCATTTTCTATGTTGTAATCTCCGCCAACATTAAGCTCATAAATATTATTCTGATATTCAAATTTTGAGTAATGTTCTTTTTTTTCTAAAATTTTTACATCACGCAAAGAATAGTATATTTTTTCACCATCAAATTGAACTGTATTTTTAATTAATTCATCATCATGAGCGATAAAAACATTTCCTCTTTGATATTTAACAATCTCGCACTTTGCCTTTGCAATATTTTCTCTTGAACCGAGTCTGCCGATATGTGCAGTTCCTACATTAGAAATTATTGTTATATCCGGTTCGGAATACTTTGATAAAAGTTCAATTTCACCTAAACCACGCATTCCCATTTCTAACACCAAAACTTGTGTATCATCTGGAGCTTCGAATATAGTTTGGCAAAAACCAATTTCGTTATTATGATTAAGCGGAGTTTTGAATGTCTTAAATTTTTCTGATAAAACTGATGCCACAAGCTCTTTTGTAGTTGTTTTTCCGGAACTTCCAGTAATTGCAACAACTGTAAAATTGAGTTTTTCACGTCTAAAATTTGCAAGCTCTAAATACGCTTTCAAAGTATCATCTACTTGCAATAATGTCACTTGATTTTCTACCGTTTGAGGAGTTGTACAAAAAGCTCCAATAGCACCTTTTTCAATAGCTTGATTTATAAATTTTTCACCATCAAAAGACACTCCTTTTAGTGGCAAATAAAAATCCCCTTTTTCTATTGTTCTTGTGTCTGTAGAAATTCTGACATCTCTATCTTCATCAAATATTCTTAAAACCTTAGCATTTGTTGCTGTAATTAAATCTCTTATTTTCATAAGTTTATTATATGCCTAATATTTTTGGGTTACAATAAGTTTATGAATATTTTAGAAGAATTTGACACAATTGCAGCTCCAGCCACTCCAATGGGAGCCGGTGGAGTCGGTATTATAAGAATTTCAGGCGAAAAAGCGTTTGAAATTATAGACAAGATTTTTACAAATCCAAATTTTGAACCGCATAAATTTAAGCATGGTTGGATTGTTGATAATGGTGCAAAAATTGACGAAGTCGTAGTGCTTCCATTCTTTGCTCCTAATAGTTATACAGGAGAAAATGTTATAGAAATCCAGTGCCATGGTGGTGTTCAAGTAGTAAAAAATATTTTAAATCTTGTATTGAAAAATGGTGCAAGACTTGCGGAAAAAGGCGAATTTACAAAACGTGCATTTTTGAATAAACGCATGGATTTATCTCAGGCTGAATCTGTAGCTGATATTATTCACTCCAAAACTTCTGATTTCGCAAAAGTTTCTATGAAAAACCTTTCAGGTGTTTTAAAAGAAAAAATCAATGATATTAGAAACAATATTTTTGAGGTCTTGTCCAGAATTACAGCAGGAATTGATTTCCCTGAAGATGTAAAAGAGCCTGAATACTCTTACTTAATTGAAAAATTCTCTGAAATAATTTCTCAGATTGATGGTGTTTTATCAGGAGCAAACACTTCTAACATCTTTCGTCAAGGCGCTTCTGTCGCAATTGTAGGAAAGCCAAATGTCGGTAAATCATCATTATTCAATGCTTTATTAAATCTTGATAGGGCAATCGTAACTGACATTGCCGGCACTACAAGAGATGTTTTGCGAGAAACATTAGATTTAGGAATACCCGTAACTCTTGTTGATACTGCAGGTATAAGAGAGGATGAAGAAGTTTCTAAAGTAGAAAAGATTGGTATAGAGTATTCTAAACAATCGCTTGATGAAGCAGATTTAGTTTTGTTTATTTATGATGCTTCAAAAGGTTTAGATGATGATGATAAAGAAGTACTAGAGCTTTTAAAGGATAAAAAGCATATCGTTATTGCAAATAAAGCCGATCTAATTTCTGCCCCAAAAGATGACGTTCTCTATATTTCCGCTCTTACAGGAGAAGGTGTAGCTGAACTAAAAAATACACTAAAATCAAAAGTTTGTGATATTGAACCGGAAAACTTAGATTTTGTGACAAACACACGTCAGCAAGAATGCTTAAAAAAAGCAAAAATGTCTTTGGAACAAGCACTGCTAGCTGCACAACTCAATGAATTACAGGACTTAATTTCGATAGATGTAAAATCATCAATACTTGCGCTTGATGAATTAACCGGAGAACTTATCACTGATAATATTCTTGATAATATTTTTGAACATTTTTGTATTGGAAAATAGTTTTAATCAGACATAATTTTATCCAAATAATTTTTACACGCTTTTTCTTGGGTGTAATTTTGGATTGTTTCAAAAGTGTTATTAAGGATAAAATAATTGTTCTGAGATTCTATAATTTCTTTAATAATGCCGTTTCGCCAGAAAAAACCGTTCTTGCTATCTTTAATAATCCCTGCTGCGCCATCATTTTGAGAACAAATAGTAACACACCCGCAAGACATCGCTTCAAGATATACCATACCAAATGTTTCATTAACACTTGGCAGAGCAAAAATATCAGCCTTTCTCATTTCTGCTAAAACTGCATCGTGTTTTAACCAACCTAAAAATCTAGGCTTATTAGAGATTTTTTTCAAGTTCTTTAACTCTCTACCATCTCCAATAATTGTCAAATCAACATCAAGATTTTCACACTCTGTTATCACTTTGTCAACATTTTTCCTTTTGATTAAATTTGCACAAGTCAAAACCTTAACTCGCCCATTTGGTTTCCAATCCCTTTTAACAATCTTATTTTTTATACCAGAATAGCAGACAAAAGTTTTATCTTCATATTGCGGAAATAATTCTAAAAACTTATGTTTTATCATTTCCGAACGACAAGCAATTTTCAAAGCATTTTTATGAGCTTTTTCCAACTCTTTTTTAAAATAAATAGAATAAACAGGATTAGTTAAAACTTCTAAATCTGAAATATGGACTCCTGCTACAAATTTTAGTCCAAGTCTATTTGCAAAAATTTCGCCACTCGGCATATGAGCGATTACTAAATCTGCACTCAAATCTGTTTTAACTTTGTTTTTAATTTCACCCCAAAACGGAAAAAAATAATTGATGTTTTCTACCTGATTATATTTCTCACTTTTATAAAAAGGCTTTCTTCTTAAAAATGAATTAAATAAAAAATTAGGCTTTATTATATTGACCTCATGTCCTATTTTTTCCCAACCTTTGACAAAATCAAAAATCGTTCTTGGAGTATATTTTTCTCTTTCATCTACAGGATACAAATCTGTTATTACAAGTATTTTCATAACTTAAACCCTATATATCCGTGTACTTATTCTTCTCAAAACAAAGAATATTTATAAGTGAAAATATCATAACAACAACAAGCAAAACGACTGCCAGAGCAGACGCATAACCTAAATCAAGGTTTTCAAAAGCTCTTTCGTAGATATAATAAACAATAGTTTTAGTAGAATTCAAAGGTCCGCCTTTTGTCATAACATAAATTTCTGCAAACACTTTCATTGCAGAAATAGTACTTATCGTAGATACAAGAGCTATTGTTGGCATAATATGAGGAATTGTGACGGTTAAATGTTTAGTTAAAAAATTTGCGCCATCAATGTCACAAGCTTCATACAAATCTTGCGGAACACTCATAAGAGAGGCAAGATAAATCATCATATAATATCCAATACCTTTCCAAATTGTAACAACGGCAACTGAAAATAATGCCCAATTGGTATCTACAAGCCAGCCAATCGGTTTAATATGGAACAATGATAAAAGGTAATTTAAAATACCTTGACCTGCATACAACCACTTAAAAGCAATTGCTGCAACGACAATCGATACAATAACAGGAAGGTATAGCAAAATTTTATACAGAGTAATAGCTCTGATTTTTTGGTTAATTAAAATCGCCAAAAATAACGGAAATGTTACTAAAAAAGGAACTGCAATTATTAAATACATAAAAGTATTGAACATAACTTTGTAAAAAATAGGTTCCTTAAATAATTTTACATAATTATCTACCGCACAAAAAGACGGATGATATAAACTTGATGAATAATCAAAAAAACTTAATCCAAAAGTCTGAAAAAATGGTATAAAAAAGAACACAATTAATACCGCTACAGCCGGTAATAAAAATAAATATGGAGTAATTTTTTTATAATAATTCATGAAATAATTATCTCACTACTTTTGATATGCGTCAACAAAATAAGTTTTGTTAGCAAAAAATTTTTTTTCAGTGTTTAGAATAAATAGGACTTAATTATGAATATACAGAATTTAAATACTTACCAACAAACTTCACAAATGTCTTATAAAGGTGGAGTAAATTATATTAACAAAGTTAATCCGGCTTCGCATTATCTTGACAAGTTTTTTAATAAATCTGCAATAGAAACGTTGACTAAATTTGATGATATTTTACCTGCACTAGAAGGTAAGATTAAAACAATAAATATAAAAAATATTTCAGCTTGGGATATAAACCCTGAAAAATCAGAAAATTATGTCTTATTTTTACACGGAATGTCACAAAATGTAAGTAATTATCAAAAAATGTATGAAGAATTACTCTTGAAAAATCAAGGAGTTTTTGCTGTAGAATATCGAGGATATGGAACAAATAAGGAAAATAAAGTTTCTGAAAGCAAATTGAGAAAAGATGTTGAACTCGCTTACAATTATTTAACAGAAACAAAAGGAATAAAACCACAAAATATAACGGTTATAGGTCACAGCTTGGGCGGAGCTTTAGCAACGAATTTTGCTTCTAAACATCCTGAAATAAAATCCTTAATTTTACTTTGCCCAATTGTTAAGCCATCCTTTATTGGCGAAAAATTTAAAACAAATAAAAATCTTGGTATTGGAATGCCAAACTGTATAAAAAATATCACAGATAGATTAAAACCACTAAAGTGGCTCTTAGATTTTAGATTTAATTCCTTGAGCAAAATGAAAAAGAATACCATTCCTACTTACATTATTCAATCAAGAAATGATTGCGTAACAACAATTGATGGAGCCAGAAAACTTGCTAAAGTTGCTCGTCGCCAAAATATTTTGAAAGACTTTATATCACTGCCTTTAGGTGGACATAAAGTAGATTCTGCGAAGATAGAAGCCATTTCAAAAATTTTTGATAATATGAATAACTTTCAGGTATAATATTCCTGAGGCTAGCCAAAATGATAAATGATTTAACCAAGGGAGAACCATTAAAATTAATGCTGCTGTTTTCTATTCCTCTGTTAATAGGAAACATTTTCCAGCAATTTTACAATATTGCTGACATTATCATTGTTGGCAGAACTCTTGGTATGAATGCTCTTGCAGCAGTTGGAGCAGTTTCACCTTTATTTTTTCTTATTATGTTTATTATAGTCGGACTCACTAATGGTTTTTCCGTAATTACCGGACAAAGATTTGGGGCAAAAGACTATGATGGAGTTAGGCGTTCCGTTACAATGTCAACAATTTTGAGCACAGGTTTTACACTTGTGTTTACTATAGTTTGTGCTGTATTTATGGATTGGATATTGCATCTGATGAATGTTCCGGCTGAAATATACCGTGATGCTTATTTTTATATACAAATAGTTGTAGTCGGATTGATTGTTGCAAATTTCTACAATCTTTTAGCAAGCGTAATTAGAGCGCTCGGAGATAGCATGACTCCGCTTTATTGTTTGATTATAGCTTCTATTTTGAACATATTTTTAGCTTTGTTATTTATTTTAAAATTTCATTTTGGAGTTCCAGGGTCAGCTTTTGCACTGGTTTTATCGCAAGCTTTTTCGGGAATTTTATGCGTTTGGTATGTTAAAAAGCATTTTCCGATTTTACATTTAAAAAAGCACGATTGGATTTTTGATTGGAAAAATGAATTTAATTTTGCGTATGAACACCTGAAAGTAGGAGTGCCTATGGCTGTTCAATTTGCAATTTTAGGTACTAGCATTCTTATTATTCAGAGTGTTTGCAATTCTTTTGGTGCGAACGTAATTGCAGCATTCACTGCAGCTTTAAGAATAGAACAAATTGCTACGCTTCCAATGATATCATTTGGTGTCGCTTTAGCCTCTTTTGTTGCCCAAAATTTTGGTGCAGGAAATTTTTCCAGAATCAGATATGGGGTAACTAGAGCTTCACTTATAAATATTGGTTTAAGTGTTGTAATGGCTTTTATAATGCACTTTTGGGGCGGGCATTTAGTTAGAATTTTTGTCGGATATCAAAATGAAAATATAGTAAGTATAGCGCACGCTTATTTATTTAGAAGTTCTTTATTTTACTTTTTCTTGGCTCAGATTTTTATTTACAGAAATGCACTTCAAGGACTTGGAAGAGCTGTTATACCTATGCTTGCATCAATTGGTGAATTGTTAATGAGGGCTTTTGCTGCAATTTATTTGGCTGCAAGAATCGGATACTTCGGAGTATTTTATGCAGGTCCAATCGCTTGGGTCGCAGCCTCTTTAGTTCTAGCAATAGGCTATTATTCAACCATCAAAGTATTTTTATTCAAAGCGCAAAAGAAATTAAGAAATAGTAGAAAATCAAATTTATAGACAAAAACGAAAATTTATTATAAAATATATTTGCAGGGTAAAAGTAGAGAACCGCTACTAACTTCTTAGCCACAATCTACAATTGGAATAATGACTAAGAAAGGAGGTAGTTGCTATGATTGACAAATTAATAATGCTATCACTAGCATTGAGCATACTAGTAATAGCATTAAAATTACATTCATAGCGGGGATTACACGGCACCTTAAGCAAGTGCCACCCTGCTTCTTTATTATTTACGATTTTAGTCAATTTGTCAATTATTTTGTAAAACTTTCGTGTGTAATTTATTAAAAAATATGCTATCATAGAATAAGATAAAATTTGTGTGAAGAGGATAGATATATGGAAAATAATAACAAGCCTGTTGTTCACTTGATTTCAAAGCCTGACAACATGTTAAAAACAATATATACAGCGGCAAGAACTTGCTATAGTGCGGATATGCCGTTTAATATTTATAACAACGCTGACGATGAAGAAAAAATGTTAAAACTTATTGAAAGGGTTGTCGGTTCAGGTCACTATTCAGTAATAGAGCATATACAAGTAACTTTTGCAATCTCAAATGTTTCAAGAGCTTGTACTCATCAGCTTGTAAGACATCGTCACATGTCTTTTTCACAGAAATCACAGAGATATGTTAAAGAAAAAGGACAATTTGATTACTTAATTCCGCCTACAATTGAAAAGAATGAAGAATTAAAAGCAAAATTTGTTGAATTTATGGGTAAGATTTCTGAAATTTATACAGAATTCACAGAAGCTGGAATCCCCGCAGAAGATGCAAGAGCAGTACTTCCAAACGCAGCTTCAACCTCTATTGTTGCAAGTTTAAACTTAAGAGAAATGATTCATCTTGCTAATTTAAGACTTTGCACAAGAGCACAATATGAAATCAGAACAATGGTTAAAATGATGTGTGATGAACTTGTCAAAGCAGAACCTTGGTTGAAATCATATCTTGTTCCAAAATGTGAAAGACTAGGTTTTTGTGATGAAGACAAATCTTGCGGTAGAAAACCAAAATTGAGCATATAATATATGAAAAAACTTGGCATAATTCTTACAATCATATTTCTAATGATGGTTGCATTCTATATTTTTGTTCTTGCGCCTGAAAAATACGAAGACAAAGATACTTATGAGGCAATCCAGCAGCGTGGTAAAATTAAAGTTGGGATTAATACTGATTCCAAACCGTTTGGTTTTTTTGACGAAAAATGGCAAGTTCAAGGCTACGATGCTGATTTAGCAAGATATATATCTCAATACCTGCTAAAGTCACCTAACGCTGTAGAATTTTATCCTGTAACACCAGCGAATAGAATGCTCAAAGTTTCAACAGGAGAAGTTGACATTGTAATTGCAACGATGACAATTACAAAACAAAGAGAAGATATTTTAACGTTTTCTATTCCATATGATACTGCCGGTCAAGCATTGTTGGTACGTGCTAACAGCAAAATCCAATCTCTAGCGGACTTATCCGGACAAAATGTTGGTGTTGTATTTGGTACAACTGCGGAAAAAAATATGCTAAGTCTTGCTCCGACCGCTAATATTATAGGATTTAGAAATTACAGAATGGCATATGAAGCTCTAAAAGCAGGCAAGATTGATGCACTGACTTCCGATGACACGATTTTAAGCAGATTTGCTTATGAGGATAAAGGTGTAAAGCTTTTGCCTAAAAGGTACACCAAAGAACCTTACGGGATTGCTATGAAAAAGGGTAAAAGTTCTGAAAAATTAAAAGAAAACATCGACTATGCAATCCAAGATATGCAACGCAAATATGTCATTACAAGATTGCGCAGAAAATGGCTGTAGGAAATATAAGAGAATAAGTTCATTAGAATCGCTTACGTTCTAATATTTTTAAACGAACTTAATGACTTAACGACTTAGCGACTTAATGACTTTCTGAAACAATAAGGAATACAAGATGAAAAATAAAATAATCATTTTTTCAGGGAAACAATATTCCGGTAAAGATACTGCAGCAAAAATTCTTATGGAAGCCATGCCGGAATTCAGACGCTGTGCGATGGGCGATATTATTAAGCTTGAATACGCAAAAGAACATAATTTAACCTATGAAGAAATTGAGGCTAATAAACCTAAGTATCGTCAAGGTTTGATTGAATTAGGGAATTGGGGACGAGAACAGAGTCCGGACTATTGGTTAGAAAAAATTATAGCGCAAGAAGGTAATATTGTTGTAACAGATGTAAGAATCAAGCACGAGTATGAAGTATTTAAAAAAGCCGGCGCAATTTCAATACGTGTAAACGCAACACGAGAAGTCAGAGAAACTCGTGGCGGCAAATTGATTGGCGAAAATGATGTTACAGAAGTTGATCTTGATAATATTCAAGACTGGGATTTTCAACTCGACAATAACACGGATTACGAAACATTGAAAAAAAATGTTCTAAAAATTGTTGAAAAATTACGTTAAGCATTTTTTACCTCCGCTTGTGTATTTTGCTGTTTATTTTGTGCTAAAACTGTATCCTTTTTAGGGTTTAAAAGCTTATCAGTTTCACTTCCCAATTTACTTAAGCCGACACTGGCTAATGAACCGTAAATCATACCTTGAACACCGGAAAATAGCATTGCAGTCATTGCCATTGATGTTCCGATACCTGCGATAGCCGGAAAGCCAAGCGTTAGGGCTCTAGAAACACGTTCTTGTCTTGTATCTGCCGTACTTACTGCAACACCACTCAAACCTACCATGCCGATTCCGGTTAAAATATCTGTCGGGGCACCGCCAAGAACCAAATCTCGTTTCTTATCAAAGTATTCTACACATTCACTTTTATTGGCTTTTCGAAGTTTCTTACCTGCTTTATTCAAAGCATCTTCCAAAATAGATTTCTCTTCTGAACTTATGTGAGGAGCTAGTATATCAATTAACTCGTTATATTTTCCTTTAACACCTTTCCCATCACCTATCAAATCATCGACAATTTTCGCACCATTTTGCTCTAACTTATCACGAGTCGGCATCATAATATCTTCTGCCCAGAATGACATGTTATCTTTTATAAGTTTGGTATTGTGGTTCATTTTATCTTTAAAACTACCTTTTGATTTTATCCCTTCAAACTTTTTCAAATACCCATTGATAAGTTTATCATTAAAATCTCTTTCTAAATTAGACATTGATTTCTCTTGTACAGCAAGTCTTTCTCCTACTCTGTCTTTAGCAAAATAACCTCTTGCGGACTTTATTTCAGCAAGTTTCTGTTCAAAAGCTTTTTGTTCAGCAGGGCTTAATTTTTTCTTATAAGTTTCCATCATCACGTCAAGCGTGTTAAACTTTTTTCTCGTGTTCTTATAATGCTTGTAAACAGTAGATTTGCTCAAGTCATCAAACCAATTTGATATAGAATTATGCACCGGAGTCATAATTTTTCTGAAGCCGGAATCACATTTTTTTAATATTTTCTTGGCACGTTCATTTTTAACACCATTAAATTTTTCACTTTGGCAAAGCCATTTGAAACCGATATCTTTAGTAGCATTCACCGTATTAGTAAATTGAAAAAAGTCTACAATACTTTGCAAAACTTTTTCAGACGCTTTATAAAACTTACTTTTTACAACGTCATCTTTATTAGTTTGCACATTTGCACTGGCTTTGTGCGCCATGCCTTTCAATTTGTTAACATATTTACTTGAAAATTGTGGATTTAATAATGCAATTAATGCCGTTAATACAAGCACAGAACTACCGGCTGTAATTGCAGCTTTGTGAGATTTTTTCTTTTCTTCATCCTGCGGTTCTTTTACAAATGTATCAACTGTATTGGAAATTACATTCTGAACTTTTTCAATCGGCTTGTTAATTAACTCCGGCGCATTAGAAGTCGACACGCACATCATATTCTTCTGCGTTTGTGGATTATACGTATTAATATCACTATTAAAACCTACTGACATAGTTCGACCTTCTAAACCTGCTACATGAATATAAAGTACATTCTCTTATAAAAATTGCGCCTTTAAGCAATATTGTAAAGTTATGTAAAAATAAAGGCAATTATTTCTGCTTTGTATACTTTTTATATATAAGCGAGGATAAAACATGTTCGGATTTGGAACAATCACAAATACAACTATAAATGCAGACGGACATTCTGTCAGTTTTTCAACTAACAGTTTGAGCCCTATGGGTTGTTGCAATTCTATAGGCAATTTCACTCCTGGGTGCTTTGGATACGGTTTTAGTCCAATGTGTGGCAATTCGTTTGGTTTTGGCATGGGAAGTAACAATTTTAGCTATGGTGTTGGAACCGGACTTGGTTTTGCTGCCGGCATGGCATTAGTACCGGCACTGCCTAAAGTATTTGATGCTATTGGTGCAGGTGCCTCTTGGGCTTGGAACAAAGCAATATTACCGGCGGGAAAAGCAATTGGTAAAGCGGCAACTTGGGCTTGGAATAAGGCTATCGTTCCGGCTGCAAAAGGTGTTTGGAGTGGCATAAAAGCTGTTGGTAAAGGGATAGCTAGTGCAGCAAGCTGGGTCGGAAACGGCTTTAAAAACGCTTGGAATTGGATCTGGGGGAAAAAATAAGCAACATTTAGATGCTAAGAAACAATAGGTGCGGCTTTCTGTTAAAATTTTCCGTTTTAATGGTGTGGGTGTGCTGCTTCATACACATCTTTCATATGTTTCATAGAAATATGCGTATAAATCTGTGTATTAGAAATTCCGGCATGACCAAGAAGCTCTTGGACAACTCTTAAATCTGCTCCGTTTTCTATTAATTTTGTTGCAAAACTATGTCGAAAAACGTGTGGTGTGACTTTTTTAGGCAGTTCAATTTTTTCTACAATTTCGTTGATAACTTTTCTGATTGTTTTATTTTGTAAACGATATCCGGTATTGTTTATAAATAATGGACTATCGTCTGTAACTTCACCTATTTCATATCCAGGGGCAAGCAAGTTTCTTGCTGATTTTATATACTGAACAAGATAACCTTTTGCTCTATCAGACATAAGAACAATTCTTTCTTTTGCACCTTTACCGAAAACTCTTATCTCATTTTCATCAATATTAAGGTCGCCAAAATTCAAATTACTTAATTCTGAAACACGCATGCCGGTTGCCCAAAGTAATTCCAGAATAACTCGATTTCTAAATCCTGACGGAGTATCAATTTTTACGTTGTTTAAAATTTGCTCAACTTCTTCCGGTGTTAAGAATTTCGGCAAAGATTTTGGACGCTTAGGAGCAGAGAGTGATACTGCAGGATCGGAGTCAATATATCTTTCTCTAAAAAGGAATTTATAAAAAGTTCTGATTGCTGCTACTTTTCTTGCTATGGTCGTTTTTTTGTAATCAAATCTTTGTATAAAATGCAAGTATTCTCTCAATTTATTAAAATCGGCATTAACACAGCTGGTTCCGTTAAGCCAGAGAATATAGCTTACGATATCAGAATTGTAAGCACTAAGAGTATGTTCAGAAAAGTTTTTTTCCACACTCAAATAAGTCATAAAATTTTCTATGTATTGTTTTTCTTTTTCTTCCATAACTAAAATTTAGAAAAATATTAAAAATTTTTACTGCTCTTTTCAACTCGCAACTTTTATTATACAATACTTTTGGAAAACTGATAAGTATGAATATTTTTAAAACATTTGAAACATTTTTAAAAGAACCCCTGAGCATCCTTAAGGAAAATTTAATCCAAATTGTGAGTGTTCAGACCGGTAATTTGTTTGAAAATAAACCTTCTGTTGATGTGAGTGTATTGAATAACAAAACTCAGTTAACAGTCGTTAATAATGAAAAAATGTACAGGCTCTTATCAATCGTTACGCACCGAGCTAAACAAAAAGAAAATTTAGAAAAGGAAAAACAAAATGAAACAGCTTAACGCAAATTTTATCGTAAGCGCAGAGAAACTTTCCCAGTGTCCGCCATTCCAATTACCGGAATTTCCTATGCTTGGACGTTCTAATGTTGGTAAATCTTCTTTTATAAATGCGTTAGCTAATAATAAAAAACTTGCAAAAACTTCTAACACCCCCGGAAAAACAAGATTAATAAACTTTTTTAATTTTTCTGATATTTTTACAATTGCGGATTTACCAGGGTATGGGTATGCTAAAGTTTCAAAAGAAGCGCAAGCAAGATGGCAAAAGTATTTGGAAGAATATCTTCTTAATAGAGAACAAATAAGAACTCTTATTCAACTGGTTGATGCAAGACATGATGTGCAGAAAAATGATATACAAATGCGTGAGTGGGTTGAAGCGCATAATCTTCCGATAATAACTGTCGTAACGAAAATGGACTACGTTCCTAAAGGAAAACAGCAGGGAGTCTTGGCTAAAATTAGAAAAACTTTATCCGGAGATGTTCTTCCGTTCAGTGCAACAGAAAGAAGATATTGTGAAGATATGATTGAATATTTAGTCAATTTATGCAAATAATATGTATGCGTATCAGTAATTTTATGAATAAATTTACAATTATAGAAGGGGAGTACAATGTTTAAGCCGGCGGATAAAACAGAGCTAAATCAAATTTCTTTAACAGGAATGAGAGCTATTGTGCTTATTGGTTTATTAATAGAAGCTCCAAGGACTTTGGAAGAAATCAGAGAAAAATTTATCGGATTTAATATAATGGAGCCTGAACACTCAGACGATATTTTGCGTATTGACTTGAATACGCTCAGAATAATGGGGTGCGATATTACTAAAGCGAATATAAAGACCGGATATAAATATACTCTTTTGAATCATCCATTTTCGCTTACAATTACGGACGAAGAATTTAATGTAATCAAAAAGGCATACAAATGGATTAAAGAAAGTGCGAACATAGAGTTGATTCTTGAATACCATGAGCTTTTTAATAAATTAGCAGAACATATAAGTGATTCTGAAACACGTGAAACTCTTTATGGTTTATCAGTTCTAAAATCTTTTGATACAAGTATCGTAAAAACGCTGTTAGAAGATTGCAGATGGAACAGGGTATTACAGATTACTTATCATACTCCAACTGCAAAAGAAAATTCTATAAAAAATGTTTCTGCGCAAAAGCTTGTATTTGAAAATGATAAAATTTATTTGTATGGTTTTGACCTTGATAATAATAAGTCAATTGTTCTAAATATCAAGCGTATCGTTTCTGTTCTTAATCGAGAAAATGGACATGAAAATATAGAAGTTAAGACGAGAAAAGTTAAATTTTTCCTTAAGAATTTTGGTATAACAAGAATTGAAGATAATGAAAATATTCTTGAAACAAATGATAAAGGCTATCTTGTAGAAGGTGTATATTATAACGATTTTATTGCCACGCAGAGAATTTTGTCTTTTGGTTCTGAGTGTACAGTTTTGGAACCGGAAGATTTTAAACATAATATTATTGAAAAACTGAAACAGATGAGAGGAGTATATAATGTCTAAATTATCAAATAAAAAAAATATTTCCTCTATGCAAGTTCTAAAAACATTACAAGTTTTGCTGCAAGGCAATTATACAATGCAAGAACTTGTATCTATACTTAACGAAAACGAAAAAGAACCCCTTTTTAATAATAGTGTTATCAGCAAATATATCAACACTTGCAGATATTGCGGAATTGATATTCCAAAGATTCATAACAAGTATTTTGTTGCAAGCATGCCGTTTGGTATAGAGTTGGATGTAAAAGATACTGATTTATTAGAAAGATTGCAAAATATTATAAGACAAGAAATGTCTAAAAAGAATAACAAGATTTTTGATGGTTTTATTGAAAAAATTAATAGATTTTCTAACAAAAAAATTTCTCGTGTAGAAAAAGCTACTTACCAAATTTCTGTAGAGATGTTTGAATGTGCAATAAAAGAAAAACGCAAAATCAGATTGATGTTTAAAAATAAAACAATTTGGGATTGTATTCCTTTGAATATTACAGAAAACAAAGGTAAAAACTTCTTTCATGTACTAACAAACAGTTGTGAAAAAATGGTTGATACCTCAAGAATTTCCGGTATTGAAGTTTTGAGTGATAAATTTGTAAAAAATTACAGCGAACAAGTGGTTGTGTTTGAACTAAAATCTCCTCTTGCAGAAAGATATAGTCTTCGTGAAAATGAAAGATTAATTAAACCTTTTGATGGCAAAAGCATTACTGTTTCTAATCATGGAGAAGGTAAAGAAATCTTGCTTTCCAGACTTCTTAGGTATGATGATAAGTGTGAAATTATTAATCCTAAAACCTATCGTGAAGAAATGAAAGAAATAATTGATTCAGCACTCAAAAACTATGGAGAAATATAATGCTTCTTGCAATTGATATCGGTAACACAAATATTACACTCGGAGTTTTTGAAAATGAAAGTATTTTGGAAACATTCAGGCTTCCTTCAGATAAAGAACTTCCACAAGAAGAATATGAAATACTTTTGCATACTCTGTTCAAAAAGTATAACATTCATGCCTGCATAATTGCGTCTGTTGTTGATGAATTAAACCGAGTAGTGAAACACGCAGCAGACAATGTATTTCATATTAATTCAATGCTTCTTACAAACAAATTAAATTTGGGTATTAAACTAAAACTTAAAAATCCGAAAGAAGCCGGTGCGGATAGAATTGCAAATGCTTGCGGGGCTTATGTATTGTATTCAAAACCTGCGATAATAGTTGATTTGGGTACAGCTACAACATTTGATATTATTGATAAAAACGGTGATTTTCTTGGTGGTGTAATTATGCCGGGGCTTAATCTTCAATTCAGAGCGCTTAATAACAGTACTTCTAAGTTGCCTAAAATTGAACCTGATACTGTTGATAAAGCGATAGGGGATAATACGGCGGATGCAATTTTATCCGGTGTAATACGAGGTTCTGCTTCCGCTATTGAAGGTTTGATTAGACAATGCGAAGATGAGCTTGGAGAAAAAGCTACAATTATAGCAACAGGTGGTTATTCCGGCTTGATTACAAAATACATGAATCGCAAATTTGATTTTGTTAATCCATACCTGACTCTTGAAGGTTTAAGAGTTTTATATGAGTTAAATGTTAATTTATAAACGGTTATTGCAATGTATTTAATTAATCGCAACAAGAATCTTTTTAACGAAATATTGATGATTGCTGACTATAGTGACTTTGCGGTTTAAAATTTTATATGAGAATTCAATTTTGACTTTTTAAATATCATCCTTAAATATATACCGTCTACATTAAATGAATGATTTTATAAAAATAAACTCAAGTATTTATATTAATCATCCGTTTAAGATACAAAAGAGGTATAACTATGCAAATCAATGGCGGTGTAAGATTTTGTGAACAAGGTATGAAGGCATCAATTAGAGCGATGCATGTGCAGAGTGAATTAATCGGTATGATTAATGAAAATGTTGCCGGATTCGATAAAGTCGGATATCAGCGTAAAGAGCCGATAGTATCTTCATTCACAGAATATATAGGTGTACACGGGTTATCAAGTACTGTCGATGATCAAGTCGGCAGAATTATGGTTTCTAAAAATCCATTGGATATTTCTATGGCAAACAAGGGCTATTTTCAAGTTCAAACTCCGGAAGGTGTTAAGCTAACACGTGACGGACGTTTTAAACTAGATAGATATGGCAATTTGCTAAACTTAGAAGATTGCCCTGTGTTGTCAGATGCCGGCATGCCAATTAAACTTCCTGTAGTTCCGGATGATGAATCTCAGGTTGTTGTAAACACCAAAGGAAAAGTCAGTGTTTATGCAAAAGGCTCTAATCAACTTGTAGAAGCAGGATATTTAGGAATTGTTGATGCAAACGGTATGGCGGTTTTAAACCCTGATGTAAAACAAGGTTACAACGAGTATTCTAACGTAACATTGCAAAATGAATTTTTAGCTGTGAAACCCGTTGTAAGAAATTTTGAAGCTAACAGACAGATTTTTCTGCTTGAAAGTTCAAATTTGCAAAAAGTAATAAGCCAATTAGGCTCTTCAAGCTAGGAGGTTTTGAATTATGTATAATATGCAAGCAGTAGTAAGAAAAAGTATAAATAATGCTACAATGCAGTTTGAGAAATTAGGTTATGTTGCAAATAACCTTGCAAACTACAATACCGCAGCATATAAGACTTCACGCTTTGAACAAATTCTGAGAGAAGATGGGTCTATAGATGGTGCAATTAGAACAAATGCTCTCCAAGGTTCTGTAAGAATAAGCAAGAATCCTTATGATGTAGCTATTCAAGGCGAGGGATATATTCCTGTTGTATCTGCAGATGGTGAGATTCAGTATACACGTGATGGCGCATTCAAAAGAGGCGAAAACGGTTATTTGATGACAGTCGATGACTGGATGGTCGGTGACGGAATAAAAATACCTGCAAACTCTTATAAATTCGAAATTAAACCGAATGGTGACGTAATAAATTATGATAATGCAGGTTCTTTGCCGGAAAAAATTGGTACTATTCCTATAGTTCAATTTGATTGTCCGGAAGCTTTGGAACAAGGTCATAATAATAAGATGGTTTATAATGACGAATCAGGAGCGCCAAAGATTATCAAGGATACTCAAAATATCAAACAGTACGCAACGGAAGTTTCTAATACCAATATTTATGATGAAATCAATGATTTAATGAGATTGAATACTTCAATGATTGCCAGTATGAACCTTATGAAAGTTGCGGATGATATGTACAACAAGGCTATTAACATTAGAGAGTAGGTAGATTGATATGACATTTACAAGTTTAGATTCAATGGGAAAAACAGGCTTAATGCTTGATTTGATATCACAAAGACAAAGGGCTTTGGGTTCAAACATTGCTAACGTAGATACTCCGGGGTACGTAAGACGTGATATTGATTTTTCTATGTATTTAGGCTCAATGAATAGTCCTTTAGAAACAAAACTTTCTACAGAGCTTGGACCTTCCGGAGTTTTGGAAGATAGAAGGAAACAAGAAATTGATATTGCTGAAGAGTTGGCAGAAGTCCAGAAAAACTCTTTGCTTTATACAATGGCAACAAGAAGAATGTCTAATATTATTACAGAAATGAAAACTGTAATTAATGTTGGTAAGTAGATATAATTATTAACTAGAAAGCAGGCATAAAATGAGTATAATGGAATCAATGAATATTGGCTCAAACGCATTAAAAGCGCATGGTTTGAGATTGGATATTCACGCAAAGAACATTGCGAACGTTGATACACCGAATTATGTTAGAAGAATTCCTGTATTGAATGCCTCAGAAGATATTTCATTCCACGGTTTGATGAATACAATGAAAAATGATGTGTTCGGCGTGGGAACTCTTCCATATTTACAAGGCGGAGTTGTGTTTAACGGATGTGTAGAAGACCCTACCGTCGGAGAAAGAATTTATTCTCCCGGACATCCTGACGCTGATGCTAACGGATACATAAGAGCTTCAAACGTTAATGCGATGGTTGATATGGCAGATGCTATTATGGCACAAAGAGCTTATGAAGCCAACCTTGCTTTGATTAATATTTCACGTTCAATGGCATCAAAAGCTACAGAAATCGGCAGATAGTTTATAAAAATTAATAATTAAGCAATTTTTTCTCTATGCTTGTTTTATTATAGATAAGTGTAGTTCTAAAGGTTGTGTAAACAAATGGCAAATTCATACTATTATGATGGCAACCAATATGTTCCTCGCTCTGGCGGCGATTGGTATAAAGGTTACATAATGGCGGGTGCTGTTTCATCCGGCATTATGGGTACTGTTTTGCCTATGTGTGGAAAGCCTTTTGAGCGACAGCTTATGAGAGAGCCGTTGCAGAATCATTTGTACAAAGATGCGTTTTTGAACTCGCTTAAACTCTCAGGATTGGACAAGAAGGGTGTATCTATTCGTCAAATGGAACTTGAAAAAGCCGTTTCGCCAAACGATTTTGATTATCTAATGGGTACAAACGCTGCATTTTTTAAGAAAGCAAAGGTTGTAAAAATTAATACGGATAAAATTTCTATTGCAGGGTTTCACGAACTCGGACACGCAATGAATGATATCACAGGAAAAGCCGGAAAACTTTTGAGTAAACTTCGCTGGCCGGGGAGAATTGCAGCCGGTTGGCTGGGTACAATTGCAATGTTTTCCAGTTCAAAACCAAAAGATGCCCAACGTGATGGATTTGATTATATAAAAGATAACAGTGGTAAATTGGCTTTTGCTTGTATGTTACCGACTGTTTTTGAGGAAGGTATGGCAAGTTATAAGGGAGTTCAACTTGCAAAGAAAACCGGACTTGCAAAACCGCTGATAAATAATATGAAAAAATTGTACGCTAAAGCTCTTATGACGTACGTTGGTCATGCTGTCGGGACAGGTTTGGCGGTCGGTGCTGCAAATATAATTATGCAAAAATTTACACGCCCTAAAAAAGTTGAATCAGAACCGTTGTACTTTTTTTAAGGGTATTGAGAATTTTGTAGAGTGGGTAAAGCTTGCGATAAATCGCTGCAATTTAACGATGATAAAGAATTGCGTACCCACCAATAATTTTAAATATCCTATTCAGCTGTAATATCTTCTACCACATTATTTTTATCGTCAAGAATTCTGATATTAACACGCTCTCCATCTTTGTACTCAGCTTCATATGTGTTTTGAACTTTGTAGTTAGAAGAATATACGACTTCTTTAGTCTTAACACCGTCTTCATATGTGCTCATTAGGGTTGTACCGTCATGAGGTTTATCTGCATTGAAGTATGTGAATCTGGTAATGTCAGGACCTTCATAATTAGCTGAAATATTTAGTTTTGTATTGCCATCTTCATCATAAATTAAATGTTCAACTCTGACATTTGTATCGCCATCAGGAGTTTCCTTTTTGATAGATAGAACTTTACCATTCCCATCTTTCATTTCATATTTAATTTGTTCGTCAGGAGAATAATTCCAAATCTCTGTGTACTCAATATCGCCTTTAGAATTATATTTAATATGTTTTTGCGGTAAATTAGATGTTTCATCAAAAGTCCATTCATCATTATCTCCGGCATGTTCTTCTATGTTGCCAAACTTAGTAACTTTTTTGTGACCGGAATGGTTGATTTCTACAAATTCTATATCGTGGCGTTGATACTTTTCATCGCCGGAATTGCCGACAATCATAAATACTTTGTCTTTGTGTTTCTTTAAGTAATACAAATTGGAGTTTTCTATAAGAGAATTTACACTTTCTTTCATAGAATCAGTTAGCGTGGAGATTTCTGCAACAGCTGATAATGGTAAAATGTTGTTTTCATCATACATCTTTGCCTTTTTAACTTCTTCTGTTTTCTCAACTTTTTTAGTCTGTGTTGGCTTATGCGTAACAGGTTTTGGAGTTTCTTTCACGACTGTATTGTCAACCGGTCGTTCTTCTTTTGCAGGAAGAGTAACTGCTTTGTTCTTATCCTTGTTTGATACAACAGAAATCCCGCATACTGCAACAACTATAACTGCAGCCACACATAAATAAATCGCATTCTTTTTCATACAATCTCCACAAAATTAATTGTAGTCCCTACCCACATTCGTAAGGTTCGGCACAGCCTCTCCAACGTCTGCTCCCTCCCCCATAAGAGAAGGTGTATTACTATCAGGTAGTAATACTTTAATTATAAACTTGGTTTTTGATTTTATCAATAGTTTTTTCTTTACGATACAGCTTATTTTTGGTAAAATTTTTGTATGGAAATTTTGGAATATTTAAAAGGGAAAATTGTGGTATCTTCTCAGGCCATGCCTGATGAACCTTTGTATAAAGAAGATTGTATGTTTGCAATGATGCAATCTGTTGTTAATGGCGGAGCCGGAGCTCTTAGAGTTGCAGGTGCAAGAGATGTGAAAAATGCCAGAAAACTTAATGTACCTGTAATTGGTTTAACCAAGCCAAGCGGTTTGCCTTCAAATTGGAAAGAGATTGTATATATCACCCCTGGGCTTAAGGAAGTTAACGAACTTATTGATGCCGGAGCGGATATTATTGCATTTGATGGAACTTCTCGTCCGCACGACGGTTGTAGATTAGAAGAAATTATTTCAACAATTCATAATGCAAAAAGATTAGCAATGGCAGATATTTCTACATTGGAAGAAGGTATAAACTGCGCCCAACTAGGTGCTGATATAATTTCTACAACACTTGCAGGTTATACATTAGAATCTGGTGAACCAACAGAAGGTCCTGATTATGAACTTTTGAGTGAACTTGTAAAAACAGTGAACAAGCCTGTAATTTTAGAAGGCAGAATTTGGGAACCTGATGATGTTAAAAAAGCATTTGAATTGGGTGCACACTGTGTTGTAATCGGTTCTGCCATCACTAGACCGCAATTGATTACAAAAAGATTTGTAGATGGTAAATAAGAGCCTAAAAATAAAAAGGATATTTCATGAAAAAAGCATTAGCATTTGATATTGGCGGAACAAAAATTTATAGCACAATTATTGACGAAAACGGCAATATAATGGCTGAAATAGATAAGTTCCATACTCCAAAAACGATAGAAGGTATTGTTAGCGTTCTAAAAGAACAAATCCAAAAATTTGAAGATTCTGTGGATGCGATTGCTATATCAACTGCCGGTGGAGTGAATTTGGAAAACACTGCTGTATTAGGTTCTACCGGAAATTTGGTAGCGGGTTATCCTACTATTGATTTTCAGAGCTTGAGCAAAAAAAATGTGTTTTTAGAGAATGATGCAAATTGTGCAGCTTGGGCTGAATATAAAATAGGAGCATCCAAAGGAAGTCGTGTATCTGTAATGCTTACTCTTGGCACCGGTGTTGGCGGCGGAATAATTATTGATGATAAGATTTTGAAAGGTAAGTCAGGTTCTGCCGGAGAAATGCATTTCAAGATGTATCCTGATAAGCGCAGAAAATGTACTTGTGGAAGCTGGGATTGTTTTGAAGCTTACGCTTCAGGTACTGCATTAAAAGTTGATGCAGAAGAAGCATTAAACGATTCAAACGTTACAACATATGATGTCATTGATGGAGTTAAATCCGGTGATAAAAAAATGATTGAAATATTTGAACGTTGGCAAAACGATATTATGATAGGTATCGCAGGACTTGCGAATATCTTTGATCCGGATTGTTTTGTTCTATCAGGTTCTATGGCGCAGTTTGTTGATGCTAAGAAAATTGAAGATTATGTGAATGGTGATATCGTAACATCTCCAACTTCTGTAAGAATTGCAACGGCAGGAAATTATTCCGGCATGATTGGTGCAGCTTTATTAGCTCTAAACAAGGAGAACCATTAGTATGGGTAAAGCCAAGCGCAGAAGTTTTAAACAAGGCATTAATGACAGATTCCAATATATGACAAGGGAATCTGCTCTGAATTCTGTTATAAAAAATATTGAGAATAAAGACCAAGTAATAGATACGATTACTCTTTTTGGTTTTACTGCAGAAGAAATGCTGGAGGCCGGTGCTGCGTATGAAGATGTTATGGCATTCGGCGGATTGGTAGGATAAATTCTTTGTCGGATTGTTTTAAGCTGCATCACGTGCTAAAATAACTTTATGCTAAATAAAGTTACAACGATTTTAGAATATTCCAGAATTTTGTCACTTCCGGTAACATTTGTTTGTTGGATGGTGATTTTTACGTATTCGGCTCTTGTTGCAGGGCACATTTGGTATGGAATATTAGGATTAATCTGTGTTTCTGCTATGCATTTAGCTATAAATATTTTAAGCAATTATTTCGACTACAAGGATTTAACCCAAAAAGATGAATTTGATAGAGAAGAATATCTGAGAATAAAAGATAATAAGCATAGGTTTCTTGTGTCAGGTTTTGTTAAGTCCGGCGATTTATTGTGGATGGCATTTGTTCATATTTTTGTTGCACTGGCAATTGGTGTATTTTTCTATCTTAAGTGCGGCAAAGTTATATTAAATATTGCGTTAATCGGATTTATTTTATCATTGTTGACTATTTTCAGCTCTAAAATCAGGTATTCAGAATTATTGCCATCATTATCCTATGGACCGCTTTTATTCTGTAGTACATATTTAGTAATGACAAAAACTTTTAATACTGACGCTATTTTATTATCACTTCCTTACTTATTTTTGTCTGCAACAGTTTTATATGTGCGTTCTATTAAAAACTATGATAATGATTTAAGTGAAAATCATATCACGATTGCCAATTCTTTTGATTCGCAGCTAGATTCTTTGGTTATATTGAAATGGCTGATTGTAGCAACTTATATTTCACCAATTCTTTTGTGTCTTTTTGATATTTTGGATTGGCAAATTCTTGCAGTTTGGGCAACAATACCGGCTGCTATGAATTTATATAAATCAATGAAAGAATGTACTTCTGAAAAAGAGGCAGACTGTGAACCGGAGATTTACCAAGCACGTAAAATTGCGATTTTTTACTCTTTGATTTCTGTAGTTGCAATAATATTAGCTCTAAACTAAACCAAATAACCCATTTTTAGGCAAAAAGTTTCTAAAACAAGAAAAAATATGATATTATTCTATTAGTTAGAAGAATAGTAAATAGAGGGTTTTATGCAAGTTTCGAAACGTCTTGTTGTAAGAAAAGAAATTCCGGTTGATAATTCAAAAGATTTGATTAGTTCAATGGATGTTGCAATGGCAGAATACTATTGCAAAAATAATAATTATGAAAGAGGATTGCAAATTTTTAGGGAAGCAATTCCGGAAATCCTTGATGAAGCAGAAAGAAATGGCGTTATTAACCAATATATTAATCAAGCTGTAAGTTATGCACAAAAATTGAGCTTGGATAAAAAATACATTGAAGCGATAGAACAGTATCGTGATATTATGCGATATTCAGGATTTCCGATTAATATTTACAAAAATATCGGACTTTGTATGAAATCTATCGGTAATGCCGATTTAGCGATTAAGTTCCTTAAAAGATTTGAGGAAATTTCTCCTGATAAAGAAGACGTTTATGTATATCTTGCAGATTTAACTTACACAGATATCAAGGATAATAGAAAAGCGATTGAGTACTACGAAAAAGCACTTGAAAAGAATCAAAATAATTTCTCAATCTATAATATGCTTGGTCACTTGTATTCAACATGTTATCAAGACAAATTTAAAGACAAGCAAATTGAATATCTTACAAGAGCGTATGAACTTGCACCTAACAATAGAATTGTTGTTAAGAACCTTGCTTATGTTTACGGTAAGTTTGATGAAGTACAAAAAGCCGATGAATTCTATTCAAAACTTATGTACTTGAACCCAACTCACTCTGATTTACACGCATACGGTGCATATTTAGTAAGACATCAACGTTTTTCAGAAGGTTTCAAATTTTTACAACACAGATTCCAAAAAGAAGATTTGAAAAATGTTGCGTTCCCTCAACTTCTTACTACAAAGAAAAAGAAATGGAATTTGAAAGTTGATATCAAAGATAAGAGAATTCTTGTGCATTTTGAACAAGGTTTCGGTGACTCAATTATGTTTGTAAGGTTCTTGGATGAGTTGAAATCTATGTGTAAAGAAGTTTCACTTGTTGTTCAACGTCCTCTTATAAGCTTGTTTGAGGACTCAAAATTAGGTGTAAATATTTATACAGAAGAACAAATACCTAGTATAAATTTTGATTATTATATCCCAATGATGGATTTGCCAATCGTTTGTGAAACAAAACCAAGCACAATTCCAAAAGCGGGCGGATATTTGAAAGTTCCAAAATCAAAGATTAATGCATATAAAAAAGAATTTATTAACGATAACGATAAGATTAAAATCGGTATTGCGTATGAAGGTACTTTGGCATCTAAAGAAACAGACCGTGATATTCCGCTAAGATTCTTGTATCCATTGATGCAATTGCCGGATGTTGAAGTTTACAGTTTCCAAGTTGATGACTTAACACGACAAATGGATATGGTTCCGCCAGAAGCGCAATTGATTAGATTGGGACGTACATTCAAAAACTGGGAAGATACGGCTTGTGCGATGAATTGTATGGACTTTATGGTAACAACCGATAACGGTGTAATGAACCTTGCTGGCGCTCTTGGTATTAAAACATTTGGTTTGTTTAACAGAATTGTTGAATGGAGATGGTTTAAAACAGAAGGCAACGACATTGCTTGGTATAAAAGCATTAAACCGTTCCAATGCCCAACATCTGGAGAATGGGAAGTGCCGGTTAATAAGGTATTGGAAGAAGTTGAAAAAATCAGAGCCAAAAAAGTTGTTGAAAAGTTAAAAAAAATACCTAAATAAACTAAAGTAAAAAGTCTGGATTGCCACGAAAATCACAGATTTTCTCGCAAAGACGGCACTTTGGAATTGCAATTGGCTAGTGCATTTCACGCATCGCTCTCCCACAAGGGGCGAAGGTTACAAAGCAAACTATCGAGGCGCACATTCCCTCCCTTTATAGGGGGAGGTATAGACTCTTTTCTAAAACTTAATTCTCGCCCGCAACATCCATTGAGCGGGAGAGATGTCAC
>OIYO01000158.1_pt1 | contig 68572 bp, 66 predicted proteins | sample 1588191 | NCBI WGS metagenome assembly OIYO01 (sample SAMN03283275) | human gut metagenome | biome: human-associated habitat; material: feces | host: Homo sapiens | place: Peru | collected 2012 | reverse complement strand
TGGGTCGGGATGCCCTGACGGCAGTGGCCCGCGCCTGGGACGGCTGGGGAGAGAGGACGCTCCTCTCTGAGCTGCTGGCCTCGGAGCTGGGATTGGACGATCAGAAAAAAATTATTTCCTACACCTACGGCGGAGACAAGAGCAGAATTGCTGCCCTTTCCCGCCTGGTAGAGCAGGCAGCCGCGCGGGATGACCATGTGGCCCTGGGTATTATCTGTGCCAATGCAGTGCTGATGACCAGACTTGTAGGCACTGTGGCGAAGCAGCTGGAGCTGGAAGCGCCGGAGGTTGCCATGCTGGGCGGCCTGCTGGAGAACGAGACAATGCTGCGCGCCCAGTTCCAGGCGGAGATGGCGAAGCAATACCCGCAGATGGCTTGTGTGCTGCCTCACCGGGACGCTGCTGCCGGAGCGGTCATGCTTGCCCAAGAGATGTTGTGAGATGAAAGTATGCATCCAATTGTTTTATGTATGGAAAAACCCAGCCGTTTGGTGGTGGGCCTGATGTCCGGCACCTCCGCCGACGGCGTGGATGCGGCGCTGTGCCGCATCACCGGGCACGGTGTTCAGTCTGAAATTCAGCAGCTGAGCTTTGTGTTCCAGCCCTTTGCCCCGGAGGTACGTCAGGAAATCCTTCGGCTTGCCAGCGGAAAAAGCGCCTGTGCTGCCGATTTTTGCAGGATCAATTTCCTGCTGGGGGAGCTGTATGTTCAGGCGGTGGAGGCGCTGTGCAACCAGACCGGCGTCCGGGCGGAGCAGATCGACCTCATTGGCAGCCACGGCCAGACCTTCTGGCACATTCCGCTGCCGGAAACCTATCTGGGACACAGCTTCCGCAGCACCTTCCAGCTGGGAGAAGGCTCGGTGCTGGCGCAGCGGTTCGGCTGCCCGGTGGTGAGCGATTTCCGGGTTCGGGACGTGGCGGCGGACGGCCTGGGGGCGCCTCTGGTACCCTACAGTGAATTTTTGATTTACCGCAGCGAGACCGAGTGCGTCGCGCTGCAAAACATCGGCGGCATAGGCAACATCAGCTTTCTCCCCGCCGGATGCACGCTCGACGGCGTGCTGGCCTTTGACACCGGTCCCGGCAACATGGTGATCGACGCGGTCGTGTCGCGCATGACCGGCGGCAGACTGAGCTATGACGACGGCGGGCGGCTTGCCGCAGAGGGGCGGATAAACCCGGCTCTGCTCGGCCGCATGCTCGACGATGAGTATCTTCGCCGCAGGCCGCCCAAGACCACCGGACGTGAGCGCTACGGTCCGGCATACGTGCAGGATATTATGGACTTTGCCGCCCGAAACGGCATATCCGATTCAGATACGCTTGCGACCGTGACGCGCTTCACCGCCGAGTGCATAGCCGCCGCGATACGGGACTATGCCCCGGAAAAGCCCGCGCGCCTCATCGCCGGCGGCGGCGGATGCATGAACGCCACGCTCATGGCGCATATCCGTGCGCTGCTGCCCGGCTGCCGGGTAATGACAAATGAGGAACTGGGCTTCGACGGGAACGCCAAGGAGGCTGTCGCCTTTGCGATATTGGCCAATGAGACTATATTTGCAAGCTGCAATAACGCCCCCTCTGCCACAGGCGCCGGTCACCCCGTCGTAATGGGCAAAATAAGTCTGTAAAAAAGAATATTTAAAAATCAGGCAGCCCTTTGGATGATCCTCAGGGCTGCCTGATCCGCTTGCAGCGCGTCTTGTTCCAGGCCTCTGCGCCGTTTTGCTGCCGTATCCGCCCGTCCGGGCGTGCATATATGCGTTTATGTGTATATTCTCAGCGTCTCGTTATATATCTGCATTATATCATGCAGCACGTCAAACTGCGTAAACCCGTCAAGGTAGGCGATATTTATCTCGCGCATCATGCTGAGATTTTCCACCGGCAGCACCGTGATCTTTCCCTTTTTCAGCTCGTCAAGGCAGACGCTGCGCGCAAGTATCGACACGCCGAAATCGCGGCGTATCAGATCCTTTATTGTCGCAATGTTCTCCACCTCAAGTATCACGTTGAAATCGTTTATGCTCATGCCGTTGCCCGCAAGCTGGGCGTCAAAAAGCGTGCGCGTATTCGACCCCGGAAGGCGCAGTATCATGCGCTCCTTTTTCAGTTCATTGAGCGTGACCATGCTGCGTTTGGCAAAAGGATGGTTCACGGAAACCGCAAGCACCAGATAATCGGTATCAAGCAGCAGATAATGAATGCTCGGGTCGCTTATTCTCCCCTCCACAATGGCCATATCAAGCTCGTAGGTTTTCAGCATTGTATAAAGATTGCTTATGGTATCAGTAATCATTTTTATACTTATCCTGCCGTTCAGGGCACAGTATTTTGCCAGCGCCTCCGCTATTGGGTTGCTCTCCGCCGTATGCGTTATGCCAATCGTCAGGTGGTTATTCCTGCTGCTTCCGTCCATGATGCTCTGATAAAGATTGTTGTACAGCCCCAGCATTTTCCTTGCGCACTTTACGACCTCTTCGCCCTGCTTTGTTACGACAAATTCACCGTCTACGCGGTTGAATATCCGCACCCCGAGTTCATTTTCCAGCGCCTTGATGTGCTGGCTCACGGCCGGCTGCGTTATGGACAGCGCCTTCGCCGCTTTCGTATAATTTCTTAGCTCATAAACCTTCAGCAAAGTATATATTTTCTGATCTAACATTTCACTCTCCAGCCGTCTGCATAAGATTTTTTTATCGGCATAAATAAAAACATAATTTGACTTTATTGTCTTTCTGCGTAAGATGGTAGCATCATACCGAAACATTGTCAAGGAGGTACGCCGCAGTGAACAACGATAACGACATATACAGCACCCCTCCGATGCGCGCGGCACTCGGCCTGTACACAGGGCGCTGCGACTCGCCTTATATCGTGCTGCTGTCCGAAAAAGAAGCCATGCTCCCGGACGAGGAAAAATGGGATCTTATAAAGCAGCGGCTCGGGAGGATAAGCGATGACCTTATGTGAATATTTCAACAGCCAGTTTTCCGTTACGCAGAATCTTGATTTTATGCTCAGGATACTGCTGTCATGCCTGTGCGGCGCATGCATTGGCTTCGAGCGCACGAAACGCTTCAAGGAGGCCGGAATACGCACGCACATAATAGTATGCTGTGCCAGCTCTCTGATAATGGTCGTGTCAAAGTACGGCTTTGCAGACCTCACGGATGCCGGCGGCGCCGTATTCAACGGGACGCGCGGCGCTGACCCGGCGCGTATCGCCGCGCAGGTCGTCAGCGGAATAAGCTTTCTCGGCGCGGGTGTGATCTTCAAAAACGGGAACACAGTGAAAGGCCTGACAACGGCGGCCGGGATCTGGGCCACGGCCGGGATAGGGCTGGCCCTCGGCAGCGGAATGTACTGCATCGGCATATTTGTCACGGTGCTGATAGCCGTCTTCCAGTTTGTAATGCACCGCTTCACTATAGGAGCCGACTCGTTCACGACAAACCGCCTGCGCTTTACGGTGCATGACGACGGCAGCTTTGACACGCTTCTGAGCGACCAGCTGAAAAGCTGGAACGCCAAGATCCTCAGCAGCGGCATATCCCGCGAGGGTGAGGACCTTGTGAGCTATGACCTCACACTGAAAATGCCGAGAAATATAACGATGGATGATATAAACGCCTTTATGCGCAGCTGCACCGAGCTGGCGAGCGCCGAAGCTGTCCCTATAAGCTAGGCGCGCCGGAAAAACAGCGCCGGCAGGGTTTAATACCTGCCGGCGGTTTATCCTGTTTTTCGGGAAGCGCCGCATAATACTGCGCTGCTTCTATATCATCTTATTATTCTGCAGCGTCTTTTATGTCCGCCGCTATCTCGTCCGCCAATGCGTCGAGGGCGGGAAGCTGATCCTCGGCGAGCGAGGAACGGATGGTGATATTCTCTCCGATAAACTCGCAGTTTTTGAGTGTACCGAGAATATCGCGCATCTGCTTGCCGCTGGTAGGCGCCCAGCTGCCGTTTTCCATGACGGCGATCCTGCGGTTTTGCAGATTGTGGTTCGCTATATCGTGCAGCAGATTCTCCATTGTGACAAATATGCCGGCATTGTAGGTCGTCGCCGCAAAGACAAGGTGTCCGCAGCGGAACGCATCGGAGAGGATATAGCTTGCAGGGGTAACGGATGTGTCGTACATGCGCACTTTCACTCCGCGCTCGACGAGCTTCGCGGCGAGGATATTGGCGGCGTTTTCGGTGTGTCCGTATACCGAGGCATAAGCGAGCAACACGCTGTTCTCTTCGGGGGTGTAGCTGCTCCAGAGCAGATACTTTTCAAGGAAACGGCCAAAGTCCTTGCGCCACACAAAGCCGTGCAGCGGGCACACATAGCTTATCTCCAGCGCGGCGGCTTTTTTCAGCACCGCCTGGACCTGCGGGCCATATTTGCCGACAATGTTCGTGTAGTAACGCCGCGCCTCATCAAGGTTCTCCGCAAAGAAGTCCGCCTCATCGGCAAACAGGCGGCCGTTGAGCGCGCCGAAGGTGCCGAAAGCGTCCGCAGAGAAGAGTATCTTATCGGTAAGATCATAGCTCATCATGACCTCCGGCCAATGCACCATCGGGGCCATGACAAAGCTTATCCTGTGACGGCCCAGTTCGAGCACATCGCCTTCCTTGACTATGTGCAGGCGGCCGGAGAAGTCGACTCCGCGGAAGAAATTTTTCAGCATCGTCTCTATCTTGCTGTTGCATACGAGCTTTATATCGGGATAGTGCGCCAGCAGCGCCTCTATCGTATACGCATGGTCAGGCTCCATGTGGGAGATAACCAGATAATCGGGCTTTCTGCCGTCCAGCGCGTGGGATATGTTTTCAAAATAGGTCTGATACACGGCCTTGTCCACCGTGTCGAATATAGCGGTCTTTTCGTCAAGCATGACATAGGAGTTATACGATACGCCGTCAGGAACGCCGTAGACGCCTTCAAAGCAGGCAAGCCGCCTGTCATCTGCGCCGACCCATATGAGATCATCAAGGACTTTTCTCGTGCAGTACATAATTTTGCCTCCCTTAGTTTATTGATAAAATTATATCCTATAGCCCCGAAAAACAGCGTTGCGAACGCAACAGTTATATGTTATGATGGTATATATAATTTCAATAAAGGGTGGGATATATGCAGGAGGCTCTGATCTTCAAGGATATAAGTCAGGACAGCATAGACGCAATGATCGCCTGCTTCAAGCCCGAGACACGCTCTTTCCGGCGCAGGGAGACGATAACGGTATATTCCTCCGAGCTTACGAATCTCTGCGTGCTGCTCCGGGGCAATGCGCACCTGTACTGCATGGACAGCGACGGCGAGTCGGTCCTTCTGGAAAACTATGAGGCGAACGACTTATTCGGCGAGATGTTCGCCATGCCGTATGGCGATCTTGGCTATGCAGTGGAGGCGGACAGCGACTGTGAGGTCATGTTTATCCGCTTCTCATGCATATACGGGCGCTGCCCCAGGGCCTGCGCGCACCACAGCCAGCTCACCCGCAATCTGTTCGAGCTCTCGGCAAAGAAAGCGCAGAGTCTTGCGATGCGCATAAACATGATAAGCAAGCGTTCTCTGCGGCGCAAGCTGACCGCGTATTTTGACTATCTGCGCGAAAAGACCGGCAGCTCCAGCTTTGAGGTTGAGACTTCGCTGTCGCAGCTGGCGGGTTTCCTCTGCGCGGACCGTACCAGCATGATGCGTGAATTGAAAAACATGTGCGACGAGGGACTTATCGAGCGCCGCGGGCGGCGCATCACGCTTCTGCAATGATCGCGCGGATGGGTACCATCAGATGACAAAGACACATACGCCTGACAGCGTCAGAAGAAGCTTGCACCGTTCCGCTTCCGCCTTGCGGCAAAAGCTGCACTACGCAATCTCCTTCTTCCTTTTCCATGCAAACCCGCTTCACTGGGCTTTGCATGGAGTGCGCAAGGTGCTTTTTGCTCTTTTCGTCTTGATGGGTTACGACACATCTGCGTCTCAAAAAGCAAAAATCACTCGAAAATCCAAAGCTGTCAGGTGCAGGCAGTTTTGCCGGAGCAGAAATGCGTTCAGGCAATGAAAAGCCCGCAGGTAATACTTTGTGTATTGCCAAGGGCTTTGAAGCAGCATGGGCGTTTTTCTGCCCGTCAAAACCGTGTGTGCTCTTGTCAACTGATGGTAAAGTTCCCGGATAGAATAAAAATTTGCTTTTCTTTGCGCTCTCTGCTTGAAAATAAGTTCAAGTAGTGGTAGATTATATATGCTGATCTATAAAAACAAATGGAGGCTGATAAAAATGTTTGAAAATCTTATAGAAGTCCTCAAAGCCAATCCCCGCAAGATAGTCTACACCGAGGGTCCCGACGCACGTATACTCGAGTCCGCAGCCAGACTGAAGAAGGGCGGCTTCCTCACGCCGATACTCGTCGGCAATGTCGACGAGGTCAAGGCAGCTGCCGCAAAGGGCGGCTTTGATATTGACGGTCTCGAGATAATCGATCCCGCCACCTACGACAAGATGGACGAAATGGTCGCCGCCATGGTAGAGCTGCGCAAGGGCAAAATGACTCCCGACGAATGCCGTGCAAGCCTCATGAAGGGCAACTACTTCGGCACCATGCTCGTGAAGATGGGCGTTGCAGACGCACTTCTCGGCGGCGCGACCTACTCCACCGCTGACACCGTCCGTCCCGCTCTCCAACTCGTCAAGACCAAAAAGGGCGCAAACCTCGTCAGCTCCTGCTTTATTCTTGTCCGCGGCGATGAGATGCTGTGCATGGGCGACTGCGCCATCAACATCTCCTATGAGGACAAGCTCGACAAGGAAGGCAACGTGACGCTCACCGCCGCGCAGCAGCTGGCTGAAGTCGCCGTCGCCACGGCAAACACCGCAAAGGTGTTCGGTATGGACCCGAAGGTCGCAATGCTGTCCTACTCGACCAAGGGCTCCGGCAAGGGCGCAAATGTCGATCTCGTCCGCAATGCCACCGCCGCAGCAAAAGAGATGGCTCCCGAGCTCGCTATCGACGGCGAGATGCAGTTTGACGCGGCCGTTTCCCCTGTTGTCGGCCAGCTCAAGTTCCCCGGCAGCAAGGTTGCGGGCTATGCCAACACCTTCATCTTCCCCGAGATCCAGTCCGGCAATATCGGCTACAAGATCGCCCAGCGCCTCGGCGGCTTTGCCGCATACGGCCCTATCCTTCAGGGTCTGAACGCGCCTATCAACGACCTCAGCCGCGGCTGCGACGCAGAGGAAGTCTACCAGATGTCCATTATCACCGCCGCGCTCGCATGAGCCGCACCTGAGCAGAAATATTCCGGCAACGGCTCCCTCTATATGGGGGGGAGCTGTTTTATGACCGCTTACCACCATGCGGCAAGGAGCACCCTATGGAAAAGGAAAAGTACATGTCCGCCGCGCTTGAGCTTGCGCGCGAAGCGGCGGAGCACGGCGAGGTGCCTGTCGGCTGCGTGATAACGGACAGCGGCGGGCATATAATCGGCCGCGGGCGCAACCGGCGCGAGGAGAGCGGCGACGCGACGGCGCATGCGGAGATCGAAGCGATACGCGCGGCGTGCGCCTCTCGCGGCGGCTGGCGGCTCGACGGCTGCACGATGTACGTCACGCTTGAGCCATGTCCGATGTGCACCGGCGCAATAATCCTCTCGCGCATCCCCACGCTCGTATTCGGCGCGCGGGAAGAGCTCACCGGCTCGTGCGGCAGCGTGATAGACCTTTTTTCCGAACGCTACGGCCATGCCCCCGCCGTATACGCAGGCGTCCTCGGCGAAGAGAGCGCCGCCCTGATGCGTGCTTTCTTCAGGGGAAAAAGATGACCATTCGCGTCCCGGCCTGCGGCCGGGACATTTTTTCTGCCCGTCAGAAAATTAAATTGATATTGACATGTCGTTGTGCTATATTTAACAGGCAATTCACCAGTTCACATAAAAATGTGGTATAGTGATATGGTTATATTATTTCCGAGGATCTGAAAGGCGACATGCCTATGAATATATGTCCGAATTGCGGCGCACGGCTGCCATACGGTGCGGAAAAATGTCCGCGCTGCGGTACAGCGGCGGCAGATATACCCGATAACAACACTCAGATAACAACCGTGACTGTCTCTCTTATGCCGAAGGAAGCGAAGAGCGGCTGTTTCAGGATGCTCAGCTATCCCGGAGCGCCCGAGCCGATGAAGGTCGAGCTGCCGGGAAACATGCACGACGGCATGGAGCTGTTTATCGACGACGCGCCATTTTATGAAAATTACGGCGAGCTTGGCCAACACACGCTGCGCATCGTGGTAAAGGTGAAAAAAGCGCGCGGTACCTATGCCGCGGCGGCGCTGCTGTCATTCATCGCGGCGGCGGCGCTGATAGTTATGATCGTGTCCTTCTGGCAGGAACTCAACCGCGGCTCTGTAAGTGTAAACGGCGGCGCTGCCGGTCAGCTTACGGGGCAGAGCTCCACAAGCACGGTGATCGCAAGCGCCGAACCCACCGTGACGCCGGAGCCTACGCCGTATATGAGCGCGATCCAGCGCGAAGCGGCAGAGCTCATTCCGCACTTTGAGCTTCGTTACTACCTCAATCAGCTCGACGACCGGCTTCTGGAGAATTTCTGCGCAATGTATAAGGCCGTCAGCAGCTTTGAGACGAGCTGCGCCTTCCCCCGCGATCTCAGCAAGAGCGAACTTTCTAATCTGACTCTGCTGCTGTCCTACGAATGTCCGGAGCTGCTGCAATTTTCCGCCGCGACCGAAATTACCTTCTACAGCGACGGCAGCGGCAACGTCATATCCGTACAGCTGCCCATCACCATGACAAAGGAGCAGTACGACGCGCAGTACAAGGTCTGCGCCGGTGTTGCCGCCGCCGTGGCGCAGAAGGCACGCAGTCTCAGCTCGGAGTACGAAAAGGAACTGTGCGCCTATAATTACATAAGCAGCAACTGCTTTTACAATTACGACGCGCCGAACGCTTTCTCGGCTTACGGCGCGCTCGGCGACCGCGAGGCCAAATGCGACGGCATAAGCCTTGCGATGAAGTGGCTGTGTGAGGAAATGGGCATCTCCTGCATGGTCATGGCCGGCAACAGCGCGGACAATCCCATCGGTCACGCCTGGAACATCATCCGCATCGACGGCACATATTACGATCTTGACGTGACAAACGACGTCAATTCCGCCGACCGCGACTACGACTACTACGGCGCTTTCAATGTCTCCCGCTACTGGATCCGCAGCAAATACACTGAAAATGTGTCCTTCGCGGGCTTCATCATTCTGCCCGGCAGCGAGGGGATGAACATGAGTTATCACGCCCTCAACGGCTCATATGTCACTGCGGGCAGCGAATATGAGGAAAAGCTCTTCGGTCAGCTCAACGCGCTTGAGAGCGGTGAAGCGGCGTACCTCCAGTTTGAAAGCTGGGATGATTACAGCCAGTTCATCAGCAATGTCAACTCCGTCATGAGCCGCTGGAACGGTCTGGCAAAAGGCAGCTTTAATTATTCGCTGTCGCATCTGGACGAGTTTCAGGTGTGCAGGATAAGCGTGACGTATTTTTAAGCCCATGCTCCAGATCATAGTATGAAAAAAAACCGCCTTACGGCGGTTTTTTTCATTATCATTATCGGTATTTACATCTTCTCCGGGGCGGAGACGCCGATGATGCCGAGCGTTATCGCTATAACGCGGCGCACACAGTCGGCCAGGAGCAGACGCGCTTCGAGCACGCCCTCCTCCGCGCCCTTGATGCGGCAGGCCGTGTAGAACTTGTGGAAGCGTGCGGCAAGCTCCATGACATATTTATTCATACGGCTCGGGTCATAGTCGCGTGCGGCAAGCGTGATCTCCTCGGGCAGCATGGCGAGCTGCTTTATCAGCTCACGCTCCTCAGGCTTATTGAGCAGGGCGGCGTCGATCTCTCCGGCCTGCGGAACATTGTGCCCGTCAGCTGCGAGATTTGCAAGCATCGTGCATATGCGCGCGTGCGCATACTGGACATAATAGACCGGGTTCTCGCTGTCCTGACGCTTTGCAAGCTCCAGATCGAACACTACCGGAGTTTCCGGGCGGCTGTTGAAGAAGTAGCGCGCCGCGTCGACCGGGATATCGTCAAGCAGATTTTCAAGAGAGATCGCCTTGCCCGTGCGCTTGGACATGCGCACCTCCTCGCCGTTGGACATGAGCTTGACAAGCTGCATCAGCACAATGTCGAGCCTGTGCTCACCGTCAAGGCCGAGCGCGTCCATCGCGCCCTTCAGGCGCGCCACATGACCGTGATGATCTGCGCCCCATACGTTTATGACCTTGTCAAAGCCGCGCTTTTCGAATTTGTTGCGGTGATAGGCTATATCCGCGGCAAAATAGGTGTAGAAGCCGTTGGCGCGGCGCAGCACGTCGTCCTTGAGGTCGAGCTTGTCTATCTCCTCCTGAGTCTTGCCGTTGGCGCGGTAGACGTTTGAAAGTATCTCAGAGGTCCTGAGCCAAAGCGCGCCGTCTTTCTCGTATGTGTAGCCCTTTTCTCCGAGCAGATCGACGGATTCCTTAACGTAGCCGCTCTCATGCAGGCTGGATTCAAAAAACCATGTGTCGTACTCTATGCCGTAACGGCGGAGATCGGCCTGCATCTGCGGAATATTGTGCTCAAGGCCGAATTTTGCCATTGCCGCATGGCGCTCCGCGACGTCCTTATCCATATATGCGTCGCCGTACTTTTCGCGGAAAAGACTCGCAAGAGACTTTATATCGTCGCCATGGTAGCCGTCCTCCGGGAATTCGACCTTGTCCTCGCCGAGGATGAGCTGCCGGTAGCGCGCGTCGATGGAGGCTGCGAACTTCTCTATCTGGTTGCCGGCGTCATTGACGTAGAACTCGCGGCTGACATTGTAGCCCGCTCTGTCAAGCACGCTCGCAAGAGCGTCGCCCAGCACGCCGCCGCGAGCGTTGCCCATGTGCATGGGGCCGGTGGGATTTGCGGAGACGAACTCCACCATGAGCTTTTTCCCGCCGCCGGCGTTCACGCGGCCATAGTCCGCGCCCTCCGCCGCGACGTTGCCCAGCACATCGCCGTACCACGAGTACGCAAGGCGGAAATTGATGAAGCCGGGGCCTGCGGCCTCCACGGAGGCAAACCATGTGCCGTCAAGCTCCATATTCGCTATGAGCGCCTCGGCGATCTTGCGCGGCGCCATGTGCAGTGCCTTTGCGCCGGCCATTGCGTGGTTTGCGGCATAATCGCCGTTTGCGGTGTCCTTGGGTATCTCTACGTTGCCGGCGAGCACCGCGCCGCCCGGCAGCTGGCCGTTTGCGGCTGCGCGCTCATATGCGGCGCTGATGATGCCGTTTATGCTGTCCTTTGCCTGCTGTATCAAGTTAGCCATTATTCTGTACCTCTCTGCTCTTCTATTTTCAGTATGATCTTATTTCGTGCGACGACGGCGTGCTCCATATCCGTTACATAGTCCACTTCCAGCTCTCCGCCGTTTTCATCGAAGCTCTTTTTTATGCTCTTTGTATTAACTCCCAGCGTCGCCGTGCCGTAAGGCGTGGAGTAAAGGAAAGAATTCTTCTCTCCCTCGCGGAACACCATCCGTCCGGTTATCATCCCGTCCCGGTCGATCACGACCTCTCTCGGCCTAACGAACACGCTGGTGCGCGTTCCCTCGAGTCCTGTGACCTCGGTCTCAAGATAGCTGAAGCAGGCCGTATCGCCGTCAAGGAAATAGTTCCCGTCAGTGACGAAATCCAGCGTTTCCTCGTCGTCCTCGCCGCTGTTCTGGATGCTGTGCATCCTTATAAAAACGTCCTTCATCATATTCCCGCCGCCTTTCCGGCGCTGGCCTCGTGCACGCGCCCTTCTATGTTCCACCCCAGCAGAGCCGAAGCGTAGCCGGCAAAGCTCGCCGTACTGCCGCTGGTGTAATATTCGTCCCGGCCGCCTGTCCCCGTCATGCCGCTGTGCACAAGGTAATCCCTCATGCTCTGCGCCGCACAGGCCGCCGCGTCCACAAGCTCCACATCCGCGCCGAGGAAATCGCTTATAGCTGCGGATATTACGCCGAAGTGCGTGCACCCGAGAAGAAGCGCGCATACCCCGCGCTCCCGCATTATGCCAAGGCTCTCCTCAACGCTCTCGCGCAGGAGCGCGTCGCCGGGCTCGGTATGCCCGCTCTCGATAAGCCGGACAAAGTCCTGACACGCCGCATCTACTATCTCCCGTCCGGGACACAGCTCTGCGAGGCGCTTTCTGAACGCGCCGTTTTTTATACTCGCGCTCGTTGCAATAATACCGAGCGGCGCATCGCCGGGGACGGCCGCCATCGCTTCAACGCTGGCGTCTATCACGTTGAACACCGGGAGCCGGAACGACCTGAGCACGTCGCCCGCCGTACTGGACACCGTGCCGCAGGCGGCAATGATCGCCTTTGCGCCGAGTCCGGCCGCAAGCTCCATATCCTCCTGCGCCATACGGCGCAGCTCGGGTACGCTGCGCGTGCCGTAGGGGTTGCGCCCCGTATCGCCGAAGTACACTATATTTTCATCCGGCAAAAGCATTCTCAGCGCTTTTACCGCTGTCAGGCCGCCGAGGCCCGAGTCAAAAATACCTACAGGTCTATTATCCATTTACATCTCCTGATGCTGCTCCCGCCTGCCGGGAGCAAATTGACTGACGGTTTATTGTACCGCAATTGTCCATGTAATACAAGCAAAATTTGTTTAACGGCAAATGTGGAATTATGGCTTGCTTAATGCTATAATAGGTATATAATGATAGGGCTAAAAAAAGCCCAAGGAGGCGACAGCATGAACATAGAGCTTTCTGACAAGGAATTCAGGCGGCTGCTTGACATGGTTTATATAGGCAACTGGATATTGAACTCGACTCGCGGGGACGACCGTTTTGAGGACTATGACCTGATGCAGGAGAAGCTGTTCTCCCTCTGTCCCGCAAACGGGATGCGTTCTCTCGTGCAGACCTGGCGCGGGCATATCTTCCCGTCCAAGGCCTATGAGGACGGCGGGATACACGAGGCCATTGCCGACTATGAGGACGCGGTGTTCTACAACATACTGGCTGAGGAGCTGGCAAGACGCGATCTCGGTCTTGAGGACAGCGACCCTGAAAACTTCGACGAGCTGACCGCCCGCATGGAGGATTATCTCGATGAGTTCGAGAAAAACGGGCTGGACACTGTGAGCGTCGACATATGATCATATTCAAATGAGAGGCACATCATGCACGACGAACTAACAAAGGAAGATATAAAAAAAATGCAGGCGGAGCTTGACTACCGCCGTCTGGAGCTTATGCCCGGGCTTATCGAGGAGGTCAAGCGTACACGCGCCTTCGGCGACCTGAGCGAGAACTATGAATACAAGGCCGCGAAGCAGGCGCAGAACCAGAACCGCAGCCGTATGAGATACCTTGAGGGCATGATAAAGACCGCAAAGGTCATAGACGACAAGTCCGGCAACGACGAAGTCGGTCTTTTCGACAAGGTCGAGATCTACATGCCCGAAGATGATGAGACTGACGTCATTCAGGTCGTCACGACCGTGCGCTGCGATCCCCGTAAGGGGCTTATAAGCAAGGACTCCCCATTCGGCAAAGCGGTACTCGGCCGGAAGGTCGGCGATAAGATCACCGTACACGTGAACGACAGCTACAGCTATCCCGCCGAGATACGCTCTATCACCAAGACAGATGACGACGGCTCTGTTCCCCTGCTCGAATACTGAATACCGGGCTTCCTCCGGTCACGGAGGGTGTGCTCTGCCGCATGGCTCGTGGAAACGGCCTTGCCGCGGCAAACCGAGATCAATATCAAAAAACCGGCGCGACTTGTCAGTCACGCCGGTTTTTTATCTCATCCAGCTATGGCCTGCGCCACTCTGCCGTCCGCCTTTTCAAGGAGCCGCGCCGCCTCGTCCACACCGACGCCGCGCAGCAGCATCACTATCGCCTGCTTGCAGCTGTAGCCGCATTTATCAAGGGCTGCGGCGGCCTGAGCCTCGCTCTCGCCGGTAGCCTCGCACACAATGGTGATGCAGCGGCGTATAAGCTTCTCATTCGAGGGCTTCACATCGACCATAAGATTGCCGTACACCTTGCCGAGCTTTATCATCGTACCGGTAGAGAGCATATTGAGCACCATTTTCTGCGCGGTGCCGCTCTTCATGCGCGTCGACCCGGCGATTACCTCGGGTCCGGGTTCCGGGGCGATCCCGATGTCCGCAGCCCTGTCTATCGCGCTGCCGGGGCAGCATGTCACGGCAATGACTGACGCACCCACGCTTCTGGCATGATCTATCGCGCCAAGCACATACGGCGTCCTGCCGCTGGCCGCGATGCCGACAAGCACATCCTTCGCGTTAAAGCCGCGCTCTCGCAGCTCCTGCGCGCCGAGACCTCGGTCATCCTCCGCACCCTCGACGGCCTTGAACACCGCGCTGTAGCCGCCGGCAATTATCCCCTGCACAAGCTCAGGCTTCACAGAATAGGTCGGCGGACACTCCACAGCGTCCAGCACGCCGAGCCGCCCGGATGTGCCGCAGCCGCAGTATATGAGCCGTCCGCCTGTGCTCAGGCGCTCATATATGAGGTCTATCGCCTGCGCGATCTGCGGGCAGACCCTTTCCACGGCCTCCGCCACCTTTTTGTCCTCGCTGTTTATAAGCCTGACCATCTCCAGCGTCGGCAGCTCGTCAATATGTTCAGAGCGTTTATTGCGCTGCTCTGTAGCTATGTTTTTAAGATCCGAAACAGCCATTTGCCTGCCCTCTCATCAACCCTTGACTGCACCTATTGTCACGCCCTCGAGGAAATACTTCTGCAATGCAAAGAAGAGAATGAACATCGGCAGTGCAGACAGCGTCGCCCCCGCCATCATGGGCGCAAGCAGCGTCTCATTTGCAAACTTGAAGGTCTTGAGGCCGACCTGAATGGTGAACATATAGTCCTTGCTCGTGACAAGGAAGGGCCAGAAAAAGGAGTTCCATGTCGAAAGGAAGGTATTTATCGCCATTACCGCGAGCACGGTCTTTGAAAGCGGCAGGATTATGCTTACGAATATTTTCGGCTGGCTGCACCCGTCGAGCTTGGCGCTCTCTATCAGCGGCGTTGGGATGCTTGTGAAAAACTGCTTGGCAAGAAAAATATTGTACGATGTGACGACCCCCGGCAGGATCAGCGCCGCAAAGGTGTTCGTCATTTTGAGTTTGTTTGCAATGAGGATATAGAGCGGTACCTGTGTTACCTGATACGGGATCATCATTGCGACAAGTATCATTCCGAACAGCCATTTGCGCCCCTTGAAGTTGATCTTCGAGAACGCGTATCCGGCCATGGACGCGAATATCACATTGCCGACGACCGTAAGCGAGGCCACGACAAGGCTGTTGAGTATCCAGCGGCCGGAATATTTGCTGAATTCAAAGAAAGCTTTGTATGAATCCAGCGTCCAGCGCGCGGGAAGAATGGAACGCCTCGTACCCGCCGTTGCAACGGGAGGGCCGAACGACGACATTATCATGTAGAAGATCGGGAACAGTGCCAGCACCGCGAAGACGATGAGCAGCAGCGCAAGCACGATATTGCGGGCATAGAGCTTTTTTCTGTCGTTGAGATGCTGCGAATAAAGACCGGTCGACGCCATCACTCCACCTCCTCAGTATTCCACATCCACGCCCATGAGCTTGAACTGGAGCAGCGAAATGAGCGAGATGACTATGGCCAGAAGTATCGCCTGCGCGCAGGCAAGGCCAAATTTCGAGTATTCAAAGGCGTTCTTGTATATCAAAAGGCCGATCATGGTCGTGCTGTTGTCCGGCCCGCCGCCGGTCATGAGGAAGGCGTTCTGGAACACCTGGAACGAGCCGATGATGCCGGTCACGAGCAGGAAAAGCGTCGTCGGCTTTACAAGCGGGAACACGATGTAGCGTATCTTCTGGAAGAAAGTCGCGCCGTCGAGCTCAGCAGCCTCAAAGTAGCTGTTGTCAATGCTCAGAAGCGCCGCTATGTAGATGATTATATTCGTCCCCTGTCCCGACAGCAGCGCCATAAGCATGAGCGAGAGCATGGACGTCTTGCTGGAGGAGAGCCAGTTCTGCGCTGGCAGGCCGAAAAATGTCATGACCTGATTGAAAAGGCCGTCCGGAGAAGAATCGTACAGCCACAGCCACACGACCGACAGCGCGACGCCCGAGGCGATGCCCGGCAGATAATAGATAGACTTGAACACGGACTGCACACCCTTGCGGAACGGCAGTATCATGATCGCAATAGAAAAGGCTATCAGCAAAGAAAGGGGCACAACAACGGCGGTATAGACAAAGGTGTTCTTGACCGCCTTGAAAAAGAGCTTGCTTTTGAATGTCTCCGCATAATTTTGCAGCCCGATAAACTCCGAGCCGAAGGGCTTGTACTTCAGAAAGCTCGTCTTTATCGCGCTGAAAACCGGGTAGAGCGTGAACACTGCGAACACCGCCATGGCCACGAATATGAAAGCATAGCCCCATATATCGTCATCCTTTATGCGGAAACGTCGGGACCCAAGTCTCTCTCCCCTGTATTTGCTCATAGCCTTACCTCCAATACGCTTGCTTTGAAAAAGTCCCGCCCGGCCAAGGCTGGGCGGGACCGATGATCCTTTATGCCGTGCTTGCTTCAAGACGGGATCAGAGCAGACCTCTGATGATACCGTCCTCGCCGAAGAGCTCAACTGCGCGCTCGTTGATCGCATCAAAGACTTCCTGTGCGGTAGCCTCGCCTGCAACGAGAGACTGGAACTTGGGTACTATGACCTCGTCCATGATGAGCTTTGCATTTGCGGACTGCTCAACGGTGATGCCTGCGGGAGGAGCGACAACAAGGCCGATCTCGCGTGCGGCGCACGCTGCGTTGCCCTCGTCAATGCCCTCGGGGCTGACATATGCGTCGCGGCCGGTCTGGCAGACAGGCTCAAGAAGCAGGGTGGAATCGACCGCTGCGATGCGCTCGCCGGAGCAGATGTAGTCCATGAACATGCAGACGTTCTTGAGGTGCTCGTCTGTGGTGCTGTGGTTTCTGAGTGCGATCATGCCGTCAACAGTGCCGAAGCAGGACTCGGAAACACCGTCCATGTGAGGCAGCGGCAGGAACACGTAGCTCATCTTGATGGAGTTCTCGACAGCAGTGCCGTCGTTGGCGTCAAGAGCGGCGTTGTTCTTGTTGATGTTGTTCTCAAACAGAGGCATGGCCTTGCCGAATATCATGGTCTTGCCCTGCTCGCACATGACCATGCGCTGGCCTGCCTCAACAGCGTAGTTGGGCATGTAGCCGGCCTTGGTCATCTCCTCTATGGCGTTGAGGAGGTTGAGCATATTGTCGGACGTGAATGCGTACTTGAGGTCGGAGGTGAACGCGTTGGTCAGACCGGCCATGACGCCCATGATGTTGGGAACGTCGGAAGCGGTGACACCGGAGTTTGCAAACGCAAAGCCGAAGCAGTCGTCAGTGGTGCCGTTCTTGAGGACTTCAAGGAACTCCTCATAGGTCCAGCCCTCGGACTGGATCTTTGCGATGTCAGCGCCTGCAGCCTCGAGCATCTCGCGGTTGCCGCCGATGGACTGGATGGTTATGTATATGGGCAGACCGTAGGGAACGTTCTCTATGGACATGTAGTCCATTGCGTTCTGGTCATAGTCTGCAAGGCGGTCGGCGTCCATGTACTGGGAAATGTCGACTGCAACGCCCATATCGACATATGCGCCGATGTTGGAGTAGGACAGCTCCGCAATGTCGGGAGCCTCGCCTGCGTTGGCCATGGTCATGAGTTTGTCGTTATGATCGTCCCATGAGGTCTTGATGACTTCGATCTTGATGTTGGGGTGCATTTCGGTGAACTCTGCGGCCCAGACGTCAATATCGTCCTGATAGGTGCCGGAAACAGGGGGAACCATGACAGTGACGGTGTCCTCTGCCGCGGTCTCTTCTGCGGGTGCCGCATCAGCTGCGGTAGCTTCCTCTGCGGGCTTGGTCTCCTCAGCGGGCGCTGCGGTGGAGCCGCATGCGCACAGCGCGAACACCATGACCAGAGCAAGAAGCATTGCGATGATCTTTTTCATTAATATTCTCCTTTTTTCAGTTTTTATCTTTAAACCCTCCCGCCGTCTCCGGCGTGGGCCCAAGATGCGTTATTTTGTGCTGTCGAAATTCACGAAGAAGCGGTACTGATCCCCGCGGTAGGTCGAATATGTCGCCTCCACAGGCTGCCCGTTCTCATTTGCGACATGGCGCTCTATATGCATCACCGGCGCGCCCTTCTGGATCTTCAGCAGCTCCGCCTGCTCCGCGTCGGCCAGAGCGGCCTCCATATACTGGTCGCCGGTCACCAGCTTCAGTCCGAGAGCACGCAGGCGGCCATACATCGACTCCCGGCCGAGATCTTCATCAAGTATCGCGCTGCACAGCTCGTAGCTCAGCGCCGTCGCCTCTATCGCCATCGGCATGCCGTCGGCAAATCTCAGCCTCTTTATAAGAATATAGTCCTGCCCGAGATTAATATGCAGGTCGTTTGCAACAACGTGGTCGGCCTTTTTCAGACCCGCAAACAGGAGTTGCGAGCTCGGCGTCTTGCCGCGGCGCAGCATGTCCTCGGTGAAGCCCGTGACCTGCATCAGCGGCTGAATGAGCTTCGTACCGGCCACGAAGGTCCCTTTGCCCTGGAGCCTGTATACAATGCCGTCCGCCTCAAGGTAGTTGAGCGCATGGCGCACCGTCATCCTTGTGGTACTGTACCGCACCGCGAGATCGCGCTCCGACGGCAGGCACTGATCCGTCCCGTAAGCGCCCTCGCCGATTTCTCTTATAATATCATCCTTTATCAGCCTGTAGATCGGCTGAGCAGCGTTTTGCCCCACAGCGGCACCGTCCTTCTCCGTTCATACCCGCGAATTGGAAATCAGCGCAGCCACCGGCTATGCTGTCTCTGGTGTATTCCTATTGGCATATACCAGTTGCAGTCTGATTCTAATCGCTTTTCATTTGGAAGTCAATAGCAATCGGAGCGCCGCAAATGCGGCGCTCCATCTTTTGGCACTATGCACTATTTCAAATCGCTGAATTTGTGCAGAATCGTCAAAGCATATGCCGGTATCAGTGCACATACTGCGGCGTTCACTCTTTGTTTCCGGTGATATAATAGTCGCAGTACTCTCCTCCGGCAGCAAGCGTATGTTTGCGGTGCAGCACGCCGTGCTGCAATGTCACCATGACCTCGTCAAGCTCGCAGAACAGCGGCATCAGCTCCCTTACGCCCAGCTTTTCCGTGTAAATGCAGATAGGGCAGCGGGTAATGCGGTAATAGCACGCGCCCTCATGCGGCTGGCCGACAAAGTCCACCTTGAAAGACGTCGGGTACTGCTTCTCCTTTTCCGGGGTGTACCACGCCGCATATTTGACGACGCTCTTCTTGTTCTCCGCCTTGCCCCTGTCCGTGTTCAGGTCGGTCATCGCAAAATACCACCTTACGTGGTAAAGCGCGCGCCGCATCATCTCCTGCACGGTCTCCGGCGGGATCTTCTTTTCACTCGCCACATACGGCGCTACAAAAGTCAGAGCGAAAAGCTCATTGTATGCCATGGGATTATCGTCGCCGATATCGTCCGCCTTTTCCACGAGCTCCCGGTAGACGCGCCTGCTCTTTTTCATTATCTCGACGGCATACTTCCCGCCGTACTTTTCTTTCAGGACCTTTTTCATCGGGCTCTGAAACATCCAGAAATAGAAGCCGTTATATTTCATCTTTTATACCCTCCTGCGATTTGTTTGCAGACTCAAAAAGCGCGCTCCACCCCGCGAGATGATAAACCATAAGCGAACTCATATACTTTTCGGCAGCCGGCCTGTCCGGGCAGTCTATAACTATTCTGCGGTAACTGTCGAACTGCGCGGAGATCAAAAGCCCCAGCAGTACTTCGTCGATGCCGGCAAAGCCCGCTCCATGAAAAAACGAAACGCTCTCCGCTATCTTGTTTTTTACGATCATATCAAAGCAGTGCTCCAGACTGCTGCCCGCACTCCGGTGCATGAGCAGCACCGCTTCATCATAATGGTCAAAGATCAGGTGCAGGATCGCCGCGGACTCATGCCGCATCGAACTCCTGAGACCCTCCAGAATATCCGCTCCCGCGCCGGAGTAATAGTCTGCCCTGGTGCTTTGAAACGCCGCATCTATATCGGCCAGAAACGGTTCAAGCAGGCACGTGAACAGCTCATCCTTCGACTTGTACCGGGTCTGTATCGCGCCGACGGTCACGCCGGCCCTCTCCGCTATTTTCCGCAGCGACGCGCCCATATAGCCCTTTTCCAAAAATTCCTGCATTGCCGACACTGTGATCTTATCGTCCAACGAATGGTCTCTCAATGCCATACGGTCACCTTCTCCCGTTCAATTACACCGTAATTGATTACACTGTAATTATACTCAGCTCATTTATACTTGTCAAGAGATTACGAAAAAACTCTCCGGCCATTCCGGCCGGAGAGTTTTTCGTATTGCTTATTTACTTATCGAGATATGTCCTGACAAGCTCCTGCAGCAGCTCATCGCGGTCAAGCCGGGTGATGAGCGTGCGGGCGTTATTGTAATTGGTAATGTAAGTCGGGTCTTCTGAAAGTATATATCCCACAATCTGGTTAATCGGATTGTAGCCCTTAACCATGAGGGAGTTATACACAGACGAAAGAACCTCTTTCATTGCGGTCTTACTGTCAAGAGCCTCAAACTTTCTTGTCTCATCCGCCATAATGTCCCCTCCTTTGCTCCTTGTTTCTTGTGTTTATTATATCAGATTTTAATCACAAGTAAAGTCAGAAAAAGGCGAAAACCATTAAATTTTCATTAATTCAGTGGAACTCCGCATAATGCGCAGGAGCGTCCTTCCGGATGGGACGGCGCATCTCCGTCAGCGGATCACAGCGCCGAACTTCTCTTTGAGCGCCGAGAGCACATTGCGCACGGTCTCCTCGGCGTGGTCATCGGTAAGCGTCTGGTCGTCGGCGCGCATGATCAGCGAGAACGCGACAGACTTCATGCCCTCTGCGATATGGCGGCCGGTGTAGACGTCAAAGAGCGTGCAGCCCTTGAGATACTTTCCGCCGCTGGCCATGATGCAGTCGGTCAGCTCGCCGACGGTGATCCCGCTTGAGCAGACGACGGCAATGTCGCGCGTGACGGCGGGGAACTTGGGCAGCGGCTCATACACGGGAGTACCGCCGCGGACGGAATAGAGCGCGTCGAAGCTCAGCTCCGCACAGTAGAGCTCCGCATCCACTCCGTAGTTCTTTGCGACCTCGGGGTGTATCTGGCCGAAGATACCGATATAGGTCCCGCCGGCATAGACCTTGGCGCAGCGTCCGGGATGATAGGAGGCGTTCTCCTTCTCTGCCACGAATTCTGCCTTCGGTGTGCGCAGCTCTTTCAGCAGGCTCTCGACCCAGCCCTTTACGGTGAAGAAGTTCACACCGGCGCCGTATGCGCCCATGGAGACGATCTTCGGCTCGTCAGCCAGACCGTCGCTGCGCTTGAGGTATATCTTGCCTATCTCATAGAGCGCAGCGGACTTGTTGCGGAAATTGTAGTTGCGGGTGAGTATTTCGAGCATGGAGGGCAGCACCGTCGTGCGCATGATGGAGGTATCCTCGCCGAGAGGATTAAGGATGCGCAGGCTGTCGCGCAGCGGGGAATCCGCAGGCATGCGGATCTTGTCATAGTAGCTGGGACTGATGAAGGAATAGGTGATGATCTCGTCAAGCCCCATGGAGCGCAGCGCCTGACCGACAGCGCGCTCAGTGAGCTGCACGGGACTGAAGCCGCCGCAGGTGCTGATAGCGCCTGTGAAGCGGGTGGGTATCTCGTTATAGCCGTAGAAGCGTGCGACCTCCTCGGCAATGTCGGAGTAATGCTCCACGTCGCCGCGCCATGACGGGACAATGATCGTGTCGCCCTCAAGGCCGAAGCCGAGGTCAAGCAGGATCTTACGCATGATCTGTTCGCTTATATCTGTGCCGAGCAGGGCGTTTATCTTGTCCGGCTCGAGCTTGACGGTAGTTGTGGTGAGGGGCTTGGGTACGACGTCTATCACGCCTTCGACGACCTCGCCCGCGCCGAGAAGCTCCACAAGCTCACAGGCGCGCTGCACTGCGGCATATGTGTTCTTGACGTCAAGTCCCTTCTCAAAGCGTGAGGAGGCGTCGGTGCGCATGCCGAGCGCAGTAGCGGTGCGGCGGACGGAGGGGCCGTTGAAATTGGCGCTTTCAAAGAGGACCATTGCCGTGTCGCCCACGATCTCGCTGTTCTCGCCGCCCATTACACCGGCAACTCCGACCGGCTTATCCGTGTCGCAGATGCACAGCATGCTCGGCGTGAGCTTACGCTCGTTGCCGTCGAGCGTGCGGATAGTCTCGCCCTCGCGTGCGCAGCGGATGTGTATCTCACCGCTGCCGACGCATGAAAAATCAAAGGCGTGCATCGGCTGGCCGTACTCGAGCATGACATAGTTCGTGATGTCGACAATGTTATTTATCGGACGCATACCGGCGTTGCGGATACGCTCGCGCATCCATTCGGGGCTCGGCGCGATCTTTACGTTTTTGACCATGCGCGCGGTATAGCGCGGGCAGAGTTCCGGGTCTTCAATAACGACCTTTGCCAGCTCGTTTATATCTCCGCCGGCCTTTGCCTGCACGACCGGCTCATGCAGCATGAGCTTCTTGCCGAAGGTGACGGCCGCCTCGCGGGCAAGGCCGATCACGCACAGGCAGTCGGGGCGGTTGGGGGTTATCTCAAATTCGACGACGTGGTCGTCCATGCCTATGAGCGCGCCGATGTCATCGCCGGGGCGGCAGTCCTCATGCAGGATGAAAATACCGTCGGGAATGCAGTGAGGGAACTCCTCCTGCTTTGCATGCAGATCCTCGAGCGTGCAGATACGGCCGCTGGCGTTGTCGTATGCGACCATGTCGCCGGTATGGACGTTCTGGCAATCACAGATAGAGTCCGCAATGCGGGAGCCGCTGTCGAGCTCCAGTTTCCAGAGATTCACGCCGTAGGGTTCGACGCTTACGACCTCCGCCGCGACGACATTGCCGAAAATACGGTCGCCATGGCTGATGTCGGCGGGAATAGAGGGCTTATCGGGATTTATGGGGTGATAATCCCCGAGGATGGCGGCGGCTTTTATCTCGCCGTAGGGATAGTCATGCGTGGTAAGTCCGAGTTCCTTGAGCGAGCAGAGCATGCCGTCGGACTCAACGCCGCGGAGCTTGCCCTTCGTGATCTTCGCGCCGTTCGGGAGCAGAGAGTTGTCGAGCGCGGCGGGAACAAGGTCGCCGACGTGGACATTCCATGCGCCGGTGCAGATCTGCACCGGCTCTTCGCCGCCTACGTCTATCCTGGTGACGAGCATATGGTCGGAGTTGGGGTGCTTCTCTATGGAGATGATCCTGCCGGCCTTTACGTTGCTGATATTCCTGCTGAGATCTTCGGTTATCTCGACCTTGGAGCCGGAGACGGTCATCGCCTCGCCGAAGGTGCGGTCATCATACTTGTCTATGGGGAGATCAACAAACTCGTTGAGCCATTTTCTTGAAAGTCTCATTCTCTTATCCTCCTATAATCAGAACTGCTCGAGGAAGCGGGTGTCGTTCTCGAATATCAGGCGCATATCGTTGATCTTGTATTCGCCCAGCGCCAGACGCTCAAGGCCCATACCGAAGGCCCAGCCGGAGTACACGTCCGGATCAATGCCGCAGCCGGCGAGCACCTTCGGGTGCACCATACCGGCGCCGAGGACCTCTATCCAGCCCTCGCCCTTGCAGGTCGGGCAGCCCTTGCCGCCGCACTTGTGGCACTGGATATCCAGCTCGCAGCTGGGCTCGGTGAACGGGAAGTGATGCGGACGGAAGCGCGTGACGGTACCCTTGCCGTAGATCTGCTCGACAACGAGATTCAGCGTCGCCTTGAGGTCGGACATGGTGACGCCCTTGTCGACGACAAGACCCTCGATCTGATGGAACATCGGGGAGTGGGTGGCGTCGACCTCATCCTTGCGGTAGACGCGGCCCGGAGCCAGCACGCGGATAGGCAGCTTGCAGGTCTCCATCGCATGCACCTGCATGTTGGAGGTCTGCGTGCGCAGGAGGGTCTGGCTGTCCTCGGTGAAATAGAACGTGTCCGTCCACTCGCGCGAGGGATGTCCCTCGTCTATATTCAGCTTTGTGAAGTTATACTCCGCGCGCTCCACCTCGGGTCCGTCAAGTATCTCAAAGCCCATACCGATGAAGATGTCCTTTATCTGGTCGAGCACGTTGTACATCGGATGCTTATGGCCGAGCCTGTGCACCTCGCCCGGAAGCGTAACGTCCACAGCCTCGTTTTCAAGCTTGAGCTCCATAAGCGTTTCGTTGAGCGCGGTCCTGCGCTCATCCAGCGCCGCTTCTATATCGGCGCGCAGCTGGTTTGCAAGCTGGCCCATGATGGGGCGCTCCTCTGCGGAGAGCTTGCCCATCTGACGCAGTATGCCGGTCAGCTCGCCCTTTTTGCCAAGATATTTGACACGCAGCGATTCGAGAAGCTCCACATTGTCACACTCGCGTATCGCCTTGATGGAGGCATCTCTCAGCCCCTGCATAAGTTCTCTCATTCTGGTCACTCCTAATAAAAAAATAAGCTTCCATCCCCGTAGCATAAGGGACGAAAGCACAACTTCCGCGGTACCACCCAAATTCGGCATACTGCCGCACTTGAAAGACTTATAACGCAGTCCGCACGCCGGGGATTGGCCGGACGCTCCCGGGCGAACCAAGCGCGTACATTCCAAGGGGCTTGCAGCCGGTGACCCCCAGTCTCTGCCGAATGTTGACGGCGCTATTTTCCCGTTCACAGCAAAGTTGAGGATAACACACTTTTCTGCGCTTTGCAAGGGGTATTTTGCGTTTTTTCACAGAAAAGGCGTTTGACTAATGGGCCGGAGGTGATTATAATGGGGCAAAGCGCATACAGTGTGGTACAAGACTATGTGAAACGGAGAATGTGCCATGAAAAAACTGTACATGCCGCTTATTGTCTGCATCGCTCTCATGCTCACCGCCTGCGGAGGCGGCGCTTCGCGGAGCAGTGTGGAAAAATTCTCGCAGGAGCTGCGGGAGCGGGAGGATCTGCGCTTTACCTCGCGCATACGCGCCGAATATGACGACCGCTGCGCCGAGTTCACGTTGGAATATATATCCGGCAGCGACGGCTGCACCGTCACCGTCATTTCCCCGGACATAATCAAGGGCGTGAGCGCGCATGTCAAGGCGGGCGAGACGGCGCTGGAGTACGAGGGCGTGATGCTCGACACCGGCATGCTCGACGATTTCGGCCTCTCTCCGATGTCGGCCCTGCCGCTGCTGGTCGACGCGATGAAAAACGGCTACCTCGACAGCGCGTGGGAGGAAAACGGCGAGCTTGCCGCGATATTCGTTCCCTCGGATGAGATAAGCGTAGAGGTACACATGGACAAATACACGAAAACCCCCGTCAGCGCGGAGATCTCATCCTCCGGCCGGGTGAGAGTATTCGCAGAGATAAAGGACTGGACATAAAAATGAACGATCTGCAGAAGAGAACATGGGCTGAGATAAGCCTTGACAACATCCGCCACAACTATCACGCTATCCGCGCCGCGCTGCCGGACGGCTGCCGTTTTCTCGGCATAGTCAAGGCCGACGCGTACGGCCACGGCGCGCCCGCCGTGGCAAGGGCGCTGGAGGCCGAGGGGGCGGACTATCTCGCCGTCTCATGCCTTGACGAGGCTGTCGAGCTGCGCGACGGCGGCATCACCATGCCGATACTCATCCTCGGCCATACGCCGCACGAGTACACAAAGGTGCTTATTGACAACAATATCACCCAGACCGTCACCTGCCTTGCAAAGGCGCTGGAATACTCCGCCGAGGCTGCCGGGCTCGGCCGCGAGCTGAAGATACATATAAAGCTTGACACGGGCATGTCCCGTCTCGGCTTTCTCGTCGCAGACTCGCATTTTGACGAGGGCGTGGACAATATCATCCGCTCCTGCAAGCTGCCCGGCCTCATCCCCGAGGGCATATACACGCATTTTGCCGTGTCAGACGAGGACGGTGCGGACTGCCGGGAGTATACACGCGCCCAGTTCGCGCTCTTCTGCCGTGTGACGGAGGAGATAAAGCGCCGCGGCGGCATTGAGTTTGAAATACGCCACTGCGCCAACAGCGGCGCTGTGGTGAATTATCCGGATATGGCGCTGGACATGGTGCGTCCGGGGCTGCTGCTGTACGGTTACGGCGACACGTCGGGCCGTCTCGGGCTGCTCCCCTGCATGCGCCTTGTCACGACCGTCAGCACGATAAAATTCTATGAGCCCGGCACCTCCGTCAGCTACGGGCGGCGCTTCACCACGGAGCGGCGCACGCGCATGGGCGTGCTCGGCATAGGCTACGCCGACGGTCTGCCGCGGCTCATCTCCAATAAATGCGCCTTCTACGCCGGCGGCGGCTTTGCACCCCAGCGCGGCAGCATATGCATGGACATGTGCATGGTGGACCTCACGGACCTGCCGCAGGTCGACGTCGGCAGCGAGGTCGAGATATTCGGAAAGCACAACGACATCAACGCGCTCTCCGCCGCAGCGCAGACGATACCGTATGAGCTTCTCTGCGCCGTATCAAAGCGCGTCCCGAGGGTGTACAAGCAGTTTTAAAATATAGATATAATAAAGCATGGCAGGCCGGTTGGCCTGCCATGCTTTTCATTATCCCACTGCATGCCCGGTACCGGCAGTAATGCACACGCCGTTGCCGTAGCAATAGCTGATCAGCTCTATATACATGGGCGCGCCGCTCTGGTCGCCGTCGAAATACACGGTGATATAAGGCCCGTGCGCCATTCCGGCAAGCGGCGTATCACCGGACGGCGCTTCCGTGCCGTGATCATCCGCAGCGCCGTCCTGCATACCGGCGATAGTATAGCCGGAAAAGCCCCAGTATTCCGACAGAAGCGTACAGAAGCGGTTCAGCGTAATATCGGCCGGGAATATGTCGTCATAATTATCAAAATACACGAAATTTTTGCCCCATTTTCCGCCGTCCGGTATGCTTGCACCATCCGGCGCCGGTGATATTTTATACGGCACGTCGTCTTCATCTGGCTCTGCCTCGATGGTCATATACGTTATTTTCCCCGTGGCCGTGTCAACGTCCAGATCAAAACGGTATTTTTCTCCGCGCGCAGAGACATTGTAGCTGTGCCTGAATATCCGCCCGTACCAGTATTCGCTGTCCGCTGCCTCTCTCTCGGGCAGCTCTGTCACGCGGTCCGGCTCGTCCGGGAACGTCAGTTCATCCGCGAGCAGCCCCATATCCTGCATTTTTGAGATCTCCTGCCGCGCAACTCTGAACGCCTGCTCCGGGCTGTTGACAAGCTGGCAGGCCGCATAGCCGCACGCCGTCAGCAGCACGGTCAGCGCCGCCGCTATCAGCACCGTGCGTATCACCCTCCGCGCCGGATGCGCCGCGCGGGGCCTGCCCCCGGCGTATCCCATGCTCTCTATGGCGCGCTGCACCTTTTCCGGCGCTATTCCGTTCATAGCATCCATAAAATCATACGCATTCATATGTAGTTCCTTTCCAGCAGATATGCCTTCAGCTTCCTGCGGCTGCGCATGAGCGAGCTTTTGACGCGGCTTTCGGTGAAGCCCTGCCGCTTTGCTATCTCCGCAACGCCGGCGCACAGCCAGTACCGGCTCACGAATATGTTCCTGTCAGTCTCACGCAGCCCGTCGAGAAAGCGGTCTATCGCCGCGCCGAGCTCCTTTGCCTCCACGCGCTCCTCCACCGAGCCCGGAGCGCTCAGGATACCGGCAAGCTCGTCTATCGCAAGCACCGCCTCGCCTCCCCCGCGCTTTGCCGCCGTTCTTGCGCGCAGCCTGTCTATACTCCGGCTGCGCGTTATCGCGGAGAGGAAGGCTGCGAAATATGCCGGACGCTGCGGCGGCAGGCGCTGCCATGTCTCCATATACGTGTCGTTGACGCACTCCTCCCCGTCCCGAAAATCGCCGAGGATATTTTCGGCCAACCTGCGGCACATGCGTCCGTATTTTTTGTCAGTCTCGTCTATGGCGAGGCTGTTTCTCTGCCAATAGAGGTCTATTATTCCGGTGTCCTCCATGTTTTTCCCTCCGTTCTGACCGGTCTCACTCTATATGACGTAATTTTCTGCCGCCGCGTTGCACAAAATAAAAAATTTTCCTTTTTTCCGAAACAAAACCGCCGCTCCCTGCGTCTATGATAGCAGATACTACTCAAAATATGTAACAAGGAGATGAGCAACGTGAAAAAAATACTGTGCCTCATGCTGACTCTGGCCATGCTGCTGTCATTCGCAGCCTGCGGGCAGGCGGCGAATGACAGCGCACCGGCGTCCGCTCAGAACGGCGCGGCGGCGGGCGGTCAGACCCTGCCGGATAACGCGGCGGAGAGCGGCGAGTCCGTATGGACGGCCTCCGTCAGGGAGATATACCCCGCCGAGGCAGGCTATAACGTCAAATACGCAGCGCAGCTTGACGGCAGGATACTTTTCTGGTGCACTAACGGGGATGAAGGCTTTCCCGCTCTGTCGTCCTACACCGTGGACGGCGAAACAGCCGACGTGCAGAGCGCCGTGCGGCTGGACATATCCGTGCCGGAAAACGAGCGGCTGCCGCATGTCTATGCGCTGACCGCCGGGGCCGACGGCTGCTTCTACATTCTCTGCGGCGAGCTGCCCCCGGTCTACCTTCACAATGACGAGATGTGCTTCAACAACGAGTTTTCGGGGCGCTACTGCCTCATCCGCCTCGATGCGGACGGAAAGCTTCTCGGCTGCACCGGCTTTACATACGAGGGCAGCGACAGTCAGCTGCACCTGCTGGCCGCGGATGCAGACGGCCGCGTATTTGTGGCCGACGCAGAGAACCGCTCCAGCCTTTTCACTCTCGGCAGCCACGGAGAGCTCAATGAGCTTGACATCGGCGACATGACGCTGCTGAACATCTCCGTATGCGGGGATGCGCTCATGCTCTACGGCATCGTGTACGACATGCCGGATATACACGCAGGCTGGGCTGTCATGCCCGCGGACGACGGCGAACCGGAAGAGATACGGCAGAGCGAGTACCTGAGCATGAACGCCTACTCAGCCCAGGGGCTGGACGGCGAATTCATATGCAACGACGGGGCGGAGATAGGCACGCTGGACATATCGTCCGGCGAATACACGCCCTTTGTAAAATGGTCCGCCGGTGAGCATAGCGCGGCTGACATATACAGCATGGTGCGCCTCTCGGAGGACTGTTTTCTCTGCACCCTGCGGCAGTGCCGGTATGCGGTGCTTCTCGGGCGCGAGGCGCTTGATCTTTCCGGCCGCACTATCGTGCGCGCGGCAAACGTCAGCGGCTCTTACGGCACCTCGCTTGCCGACGCTTTCAACGCCGCCGATCCGGACTACTACATAGTAGCAGAAAACTACGATCAGGACAGCGTTTCACGCCTGCTGACGGAGATCGGCGCGGGCAACGCGCCGGACCTCGTCATTGGTACCGGCCTTATGGACACGTCCTCTTCCGCCTTTGCCGATCTGTATAAATTCATTGACGCGGACAGCGAGCTCTCCCGCGCGGATTTTGTTCCGCATCTTCTTGAATCGCTCGAAAGCCGCGGGGAGCTGCACGAAATATACACAAGCTTCATGCTCTACACCATCGCCGCGCGCACCGGCGACATAGGCGAGGTGAAAAATTACAGCGTGGACGAGCTGGAAGAGCTTTTTGCGTCAAGCGGCAGAAAATACATGTTCGAGCCGTGGATGAGCGCGCAGAATCTTCTCGGCTGGGTGTGCTCCGCGGCCACAGCGGAATTCATTGACCCCGGTACGGGGACCTGCCACTTCAGCGATCCCGCCTTTATAAAGCTGCTCGAGTGGTGCCGGGACGCGGGGCCGGATTATTCCGACGGCGAGATATATGCCGGGCCCGAATACACGCAGGATGAGGCGATGCTCTTCCTCGAGCAGGTAAGCACGCCTCTGCGCATCACATCGATCAGCTCTCTCGGCGACTATGCGTTCATCGGTTTCCCGGGCAGCACGAAGGGCAACGGCGCATATTTTGACTGCCTCAATTCTATCGCCTTCGCTATCCCGGCGCAGGCGAAGGAGCCGGACGGCGCGTGGGCTTTCATCCGCCGCCAGCTCACGCTGAGCGCGCAGCTCCGTTCTGACATGGATCTGCCCGTCAATATGGAGGCGCTGAAGCGTCAGGCGGCGGATGCTCTGGAGGGCGCTGACTATGACAAATTCATAGACCTGGTTTCCAACGCATCCGGCCTTATGTCCTATGCGGGCGATTCTCTCCGCAGCATCATATATGACAGCGGCAAAGCCTTCCTCGCGGGCGACAAAACGGCTGCGGAGACCGCCGCCGTGATACAGAGCCGCGCAAGCGTATACCTTGCGGAAAAAGCGGGATGAGCCATACACGGATAATTTACAAAGGAGGAATACTCTGGTGAAAAAGCATATATGCCTCATACTGGCGCTCGCAATGCTGCTCGGTCTCTCCGCCTGCGGCGGCAGCCCTGCGGCAGTTCCTGCCGGAAGCGGGACCGCGCCGCCTCAGACGGCCTCTGCGGAGCCGAAGCCGGTGACGGAGACTATCCCCGGCTACGCGCCGGAGGAGACCGCACTGCCGGACTGGCTGGAGGGCCTGTGGCCTGAGCACAGCGGCCTGAGCGGCGGCTGGGACAGCGACGGCGACACCATGTGGTTTCTGCCCGACACCGACGACAGCGCAGAAACGTTATTTGCGGCGGGCTACGACACTGTCACCGGCACATGGCAGCGCTGCGGCATCAGCACGGGCGAAGCGCGCTATCCGCGCGTCAAAGCCATATCCACGGCAGGCGGCGCGCTGTGGGCAATGATCGAAGAGTACGCGGCAGGCGGCGGAAGGATCCCGGACGATGCCGGCTACTATCTCTTCTATAAAAATCTGAATGACGGCACGGAGCTTCTCTCCCGCATCCCGCTCGCAGGCGACGCCGGTACCGAGAGCAGTATGGCCGAGCTCCACACCATACTCGCGCTTGACGGCAGCCACGTTCTCCTCACCTCGCCGTCGAGCACCTACGTACTCGACCCCGCCGCCAACGTGCTCGGCAGCCCTGCGCTCGGCCTGAACGGCTGGCCGAACTATATGCGCGTGAACGGACAGCTTTATATCTACCGCTGGGACGCTGAAGACGAGGGCTTCTGGCTGCTCGACACGGACAGCATGAGCTACAGCCGCCATATTCCGGTCGATGGTTGCGGCTGTTTCAGCAGCAGCGCCGGGAATTTCAACTGCACCGTCGACGGCGCTCTGCGGCGCTTTGATATTCAGAGCGGAGCGAACGAGCCCGTTTTCAGCTGGATGGATGTCGCGCTGAGCGCGGACGACCTCGGCGGCTTCAGCTGCTTTGAAAACTCGAAGGGCGAATTTTTCTACATGGGCAAAAGCGGCCTTATCCGGGTATATGAGACCATGATCCCCGCAAAGCGCGCCCTCACTCTCGCCTGCTTCGGCGACACGAACGACATGCCCGCCGGGTACACATCCAGAGGCGCGATGAGCTACTCGATGTCGGACGAGCTGGAGGACGCGGTCATCCGCTTCAACAACACCGACCCTGAGTACAGGATCGTGCTCAAGCCCGTCAGTTACAGCAGCAACGACGAGCGCGACAGACTTCTCATTGAGCTTGCAACAGGCAGTGATGTGGACGTGATAGACACAAGCATTCTGCCGGAAAACGCGCTCAAGGGCGGCCTGCTCACGGATATGCTGCCGTATCTCGACGCTGACGGCGCCGTCAGCCGTGACGACTTCATTGCGCCGCTTTTCAACGCCATGCTGAAAAACGGCGGATTGTACGAGTATACCGACAAATTCACGCTTATGACGCTCATCTCCGACGCCGGGCTGTATCCCGGCCGGCAGGACTGGACGGCGGATTACATCGCGCAGCAGCGCGCAGAGCGCCCGGACATGCGCGTTCCGTTCCGTGAGGATATGCTTGAGGCCATGATATGGGCCTCGACTGCGGAGTTTATCGACTGGGAGCACATGACATGCTCGTTCGACAGCCTCGCCTTCACCGGCTGGCTGAAGCTGCTGGAGAGCCTGCCCGCGGAGCAGGGCTACGGCGGCGCGCAGGGCGTGTTTTTCTCCCTTGAGTGCGACATTGCAGGTTCCGTCTATTTTTCTCCCAGAATGAGTTATCCGAACGGCTATGTCTTCGCCGGCTTCCCCGAAGCCTCCGGCACGGGCAGCTATTTTGTCAGGCTCCGCAGCAGCAGCGAGATCGCCGGCGGCTTTTTCAGCACTCCCGGCGATACATACGGGCATAATACGCGCATCGGCATAATGGCGTCGAGCGCGAACAAGGACGGCGCATGGCGCTTCGTGCGCACGCTGATGCTCGGCGGGGACGATGTCAGCCTTGCAAACGGTATACCGGTCTCAAAAGCCGGTTTTGAGGCCGGGCTCGACTATGCCGCGAGCCGCGTGCAGGAGGGCTACGAGCAGTTCGCCTTCACGCAGGCGGACGCGGACGCCATGCGTGAGCTCGTATACGGCACGACTCGCCTCGTCCATACCGACGACGCGCTTCTGACGCTCATACGCTCTGAGGTCAACGCATACCTCGGCGGCGGAAAATCCGCCGAGGACGCCGCAAAGCAGCTGCAAAGCCGCGTGAGCGTCTATCTGGCCGAGCAGAGCTGAACGCGCGACGCCCATCTCCATTCATTCGCATACCCATATATCAAAAAAGCATTTGCGTTTTACCATGCGCTCTGTTATATTTATATCAAGAAATCGTTAAGTTATTGTCTTGACGTGCACATGTGTAAAGGAGCGACATGAACATGGAACCTATTTCTGCTGCTATTCTCGGCATCTACGGTGCAATGGTACTTTACGCAACTGTCATGGGCATTGCCGGTGCCAAAAAGCACGAGTAAAAAGATATTAAGGTTTATAGATCAAAAAAATCACGGTCAGCTGACCGTGATTTTTTTATATTCCGTTTTACTCTTTCGGCGGGATGTCGCCGACGCCGTTGAGCACTATGCGCGGCCGGTACGGGAACTTTTTTATATCCGCGCGGTCCGTCACGCCGGAGAGAACGAGAACGGTGTCAAGGCCGGTCTCGATACCGGCGACCATATCGGTGTCCATTCTGTCGCCGATCATGACCGCGTCCTCGGAGTGTACGCCCAGAATACGCAGTCCGGTGCGCATCATCAGCGGGTTCGGCTTGCCGACAAAGTAGGCATTCTGCCCGGTGGCCATCTCTATCGGCGCGATCATGGCGCGGCAGGCCGGGATTATACCGTCCTCCGACGGGCCGGTAAGGTCGCTGTTCGTGCCGATGAGCTTTGCGCCCTTGAGCACAAGGTGCACAGCCTTGAGTATATTCTCATAGTTATAGGTGTTGCCCTCGCCGATTATCACATAGTCGGGGTCGACGTCGTTCATTGTGATGCCGGCGTCATGCAGAGCCATGATAAGACCCGCGCCGCCGATAACATAGGCGCTGCTGCCCGGAGCCTGCTTGCTGATAAATTTCGCTGTCGCAAGAGCGCTGGTGTAAAAATGCTTCTCATCCACGTCGAGGCCCATACGCTTCAGCTTGAGCTGAAGCTCCTTTGGAGAGCGCTCCGACGCATTGGTCAGAAACAGAAAGTTCTTGTTTTCCTTATAAAGCCACTCGACGAATTCCTTCACTCCGGGCAGCAGACGGTTGCCATGATATATGACGCCGTCCATATCGCATATGAAGCCTTTTTTGCCCCTCATTTCTTCGATTCTTCTGGCTTTCTCTTCCTCGTAAGCCCTGTTTTTTGCTTCTCTGATCTCGTCCATCAGTATTCCTCTCATTCATTCTCATTTACGTATTAATTATATATGCATTTTTACGCAAAAGCAAGAGAGCGATGCATAAATGTACACACATTTTACATCGCTCTCCGATTTATTTTACAATGTATTCAATTACCGGCTTTCGGGAATGACACGCTGATGACCGTGCCCACGTCCGGTGTGCTCTCAAGCCTGACCGTACCGTGGTGATACTGCACGGCGTGCTTGACGATGGACAGCCCCAGCCCCGTTCCGCCGGAGGCCTTGGAATGGCTCTTGTCCACACGGTAGAAGCGCTCAAAAACACGGCTTTGATGCTCCGGCGGGATACCGATGCCCGTGTCCGCAACGCGGACCGTGCTTTCTTTTTCACTGCTCCCCACCGTGATCTTCACGCTGCCGCCGTCCTTATTGTACTTTATGGCGTTGTCGCAGAGGTTGTATATTATCTCGTATATAAGCCGGCGCACACCCTGCACCGGCGCGCTGCCGCCCTCGACCTCCACAGTGACGTTCTTCGCCGCGGCGGCGTCGCAGAGATTTGCGGCCGCCTCCTCAGCCTCGTCAAAAAGGTCGACGCTCTCGACCGGCATTGCATCGCCCTCGTCGAGCTGCGAAAGGCGGATTATATCGCCGATGAGCGTGACAAGGCGCGAGGCCTCGGCGTGGATATGTCCGATGAAGCGCGGCATATCCTCGGGACGGACCATACCGTTTTCTATGAGCTCCGCACTGCCGATAATGCCCTGAAGCGGCGTTTTCAGCTCGTGCGAGACGTTTGCGGTGAATTCGCGGCGGTTGCGCTCGGCGTACTCCTGCTCGGTTATGTCGAAGGCAAGGATGACCGTGCCTGCGGCGGCTCCTGAGGATTCAATTCGGCTGATGTCGAACTGATACTCTCTCCCCGCGCGCTCCGAACGCATCTCGCTGTGCCCGCCGGAGAGCGCTTTCTCTATGGCAAGGCTCATCTCATGATCCCGCTCAACGGTGAGAAAGTCCGCCCCGACGCATGAAGCGTCCGTACCGAACAGCTTCTGCGCGGCGGAATTTATGCTGAGTATCACGCCCTTGTTGTCAAGCAGCACAAGGCCCTCCTTCATGCTGCCGGTTATCTGCGTGAACTCGTCCGTGCGCTGGCGCAGCGTGCGCACCTGCTCCTCTATCTCCGTGTGCTGGGCATTTATGCGCCTGAGCAGCGGTGTCAGCTCCTCGTATACGTCGTTTTCGAGCGGCTGATCCAGATCTATGTTGTTGAGCGGCTCAACTATACGCTTCGACACTCCCTTTGCAAGAAAGCCCGAGAACAGCAGCACCGCCAGCACAACAATGAGCATCGGCCGTATCATGCCGAGAGCCAGCATGCCCGCCGTGCTGCGGCTGACAGAGATGCGCAGCACAGTGCCGTCGTCAAGGCGCTTCGCATAGTAGATAGTCTTTTGCAGCAGAGTAGTCGAGTAGCGTATGCTCTCCCCCGAGCCTTTTTTCAGCGCCTGCTGCACCTCCTCGCGGCCGGCGTGGTTTTCCAGTGTCCCGGCGTCCGTGCTCGTGTCGTACATGACCCTGCCGTCCCCGTCTATCCAAGTAAGGCGGTAGTTCCCGGCGTCAAGCCCTTTCAGATACGCCATCCCGTCGCTCTCCACGGCAGCCGCCGCGAGATTGAGCTGGTCTGCTAGCTGGTTTTCCTGCACGCCGCCGAAATATTCGTACAACACGCCCATCGTTATGACAGCGCTAGCCAGCAAAACTATCCCAGCGACAATGAGTATCGACCTGAATATCTTCCCGGTCATGCCCCTGCCTCCAGCCTGTAGCCTACGTTGCGCACCGTCTCTATCATGCTGCCGTAGCTGCCGAGCTTCTGGCGCAGCGTGCGTATGTGCATATCCACCGTGCGCGTCTCGCCGCAGTAGTCCATGCCCCAGATCTCGTTGAAAAGCTGGTCCCGTGTGAAGGCAATGCCCGGACGCGACATAAAGAGCTTCAAAAGCTCAAATTCCTTGTATGTGAGCGTAATGCGCGCTCCATCCGCAGTGACCGTGTGCTCATCCAGATTTACGGCGAGCCCGCCGATCTTCAAAAGTCTTGTCCCGCTCTCAGGACGGCAGCGGCGCAGCACCGCCTTCACGCTCGAGACGAGCTCCATCACGCCGAACGGCTTTGTAAGATAATAGTCCGCGCCGAGGTCGAGCCCCAGCACCTTGTCGTATTCCGCGCCCTTTGCGGTCGCCATCACAACGGCTATATTTTTCAGCTCAGGCGAGGCCTTGATCCGGCGCAGCAGCTCTACCCCGTCGATGCCGGGCAGCATCACGTCCAGCACAACGAGCTCCGGCTGTTCGGTCCTGAGCGCCTCCCAGAACGACGTTCCGTCCTCAAAGCCGCGAGCTTCAAACCCGCTCGACTGCAATGCGTATACTTCTATGTCCCGGATGCTGGCGTCATCCTCAACGCACCAAATCATTTTTACGCCTCCTTGTGTACGCCTGTTATGGAGAATATCACCCACTCGGCAATATTCGTGGCATGGTCGCCTATACGCTCAAAATACTTTGCTATCATCAGAATGTCAAGCGCATATTCGCCGTCGTCCGGGTTTTCCGCAATGCTGCCGATCAGCTTATGCTTGACCTGTTCAAAATAATCGTCGACAGTATCGTCGTCCGCTATGACCTTCTGCGCAAGCGCGGTGTCGTGCTTTACGTAGGCGTCGACGCTCTCCGTGACCATCTGTATAACGGCGACCGCCATATCACGCAGGATGCCGTCGTTCTCCGGGCTGTGCCCGTCAAGAAAGCCTATGATCTCGGCTATGTCCTCGGCCTGATCGCCTATACGCTCCATGTCGGTTATCATTTTCAGCGCCGCCGATATCTGTCTGAGGTCGCGCGCGACAGGCTGCTGCTGCAAAAGAAGCTTCAGGCACATCGACTCGATCGTGCGCTCCTTCTGATCTATCTCGGAATCCAGCGGTGCAACTCTGTCCGCAAGCTTTTTGTCCATATCCGTAAGCGCCTTGGAGGCGAGCGCTATGACCTCCTCGCACAGTGCGCCCATCTCTATAAGCTCCCTGTTCAGAAGGGCAAGCTGCTCGTCAAAATGACTTCTCATATCGGTTCCTCCTTCTCTGCCGGTATCAGCCGAATCTGCCGGTAATGTAATCCTCGGTGCGCTTGTCCTCGGGCTGGGAGAATATCTTCTCCGTGTCGCCGCACTCTACAAGGTCGCCCAGCAGGAAAAACGCCGTGCGGTCTGAGATACGCACCGCCTGCTGCATATTGTGCGTGACGATGACTATCGTATATTTCTCCTCGAGCTGCATGGCGAGCTCTTCTATCTTCGAGGTGGAGATTGGGTCGAGCGCGCTTGTAGGCTCATCCATCAGCAGTACCTTCGGCTCGACCGCAAGCGCGCGGGCTATGCACAGCCTCTGCTGCTGACCGCCTGAGAGGCCGAGCGCGTTCTTTTTCAGCCTGTCGCTCACCTCGTCCCAGATCGCGGCGCCGCGCAGGGCGCTCTCGACTATATCGTCAAGCTTAGCCTTGCTCTTCACCCCGTGCGTGCGCGGGCCGTAGGCTATGTTGTCGTATATGCTCATCGGGAACGGATTCGGCTTCTGGAACACCATGCCGATCTCCCGGCGCAGAGTGCTGACGTCCATTGACGGATCGAATATATTCTCTCCCCTGTAACGCACGTCGCCCGTTATTCTCACGCCGGGCACAAGGTCGTTCATGCGGTTGAGCGTTTTCAGGAAGGTGGACTTTCCGCAGCCGGACGGACCGATAAGCGCGGTTATGCTTTTTTCGGGTATGTCAATGCTTATGTTTTTCAGCGCCTGATGGTTTCCGTACCACAGGCACAGATCCTTTACGGTTATTACGCTGCTCATTATCAAAGAGCCTCCGTCTCAGTATTTCTTCAAAAGCCAGACCGTACCAGTGACTCGGCCGGCGTTTTATCGTCTCTTTTATACACTCGTCGCAGAAATCCGCCGCAGCCTCGAGAGCCGCAGGCATGCTCCTGCCGCGTAGCGTCTCGCCGCAGAAGGCCGAACAGAACACGTCGCCCGTCCCGTGCAGCATCATATCAATATGCGGCTTATATATCTCCATTGTCTCCGCGCCGAAACGCGCAATATAGCCCACATCTCCGCCGCGGCGCACGCCGGTTATTATGACGTTCTCCGTGTCAAGCGCGGCCATGAGCTCCCATGCCGGCGTGTCCGCCGGGCAGCCGGTCAGAAGCGCGGCCTCGGTCATGTTCGGCGTGATCACGTCGGCCAGATTGCAAAGATGCCGCATCGCGCTGACAAAGCTGTCGTCAAAGCAGCCGTACAGCTCGCCGTTGTCGCCGAGCACAGGGTCGACTATGACAAGACATTTCTCGCTGCCAAAGTCGCGTATGAACTGTCCGGCCGTCTCTATCTGCTCCAGCGATGCGAAAAAGCCCGTATATATGCAGTCAAATTTCAATCCGAGAGTTTTCCAGTGCGCGATGATCGCTTCCATGTCCTTTGTCATATCGCGCATGACATAGCTGCCGAAATCCGCCGCCGTGTGCGTGGAAAGCACCGCCGTCGGCAGCGGCACGGCCTCTGCGCCGCAGGCCGATATGATCGGCAGCGCAACGCTCAGAGAGCATTTTCCCATGCAGGACAGGTCGTTTATAAGCGCCGCACGCTTCATACCGGTATTATTCATGTCTATCATAGACTGTTTTTCCTCTTGAAATATTTCTCAACAAAAAGCGTAGCAAGATTTATGACTAGGGCGAGGAGCATCAGTATGGCGGCTATGGCAAAGGCCACCTCAAATTCGCCCTGTTCCTTGGCATAGAAATACAGAGCGACGGTGAGCGTCGCGCCGGAGCTTCCGAGCCCGTCAATAAAGCCGTTGAGCGCATGTGCAACGCCCGCAGTGAACAGCAGCGCGGCCGATTCTCCGAGCACACGGCCTACGGCCAGAATGCAGCCGGTTATTACGCCGTCCACGCAGCCGGGCAGCACGACGGTTCGGATAACGCGCCACTTGCCCGCGCCAAGGCCGAACGCGCCCTCGCGGTAGCTCTGCGGCACGGTTTTCAGACTCTCCTGAGTTGTACGCATGATCGTTGGCAGATTCATTATAACAAGCGTCAGCGCACCTGCCAAGAGGGAAGTCTGCATTCCGAGAAACTGGCAGAAAAACAGCATGCCCACAAGGCCGTAAATTATTGACGGGATGCCGGAGAGCGTCTCCGCGGCATATTCTATCACCGCGACAAGGCGTTTATTGGACGCATACTCCGTCAGATATATCGCCGCGCCCACGCCAAGAGGAAGAACTATCAGCAGCGTGGCGGCGACTATATATAAGGTGTTGAGTATATCCGGGAGTATTCCTATGCTGTCCGCGAGATAGCTCGGTTTTGTCGACAGCAGCTTCCACGTCACGTTCGGCAGTCCCTTTGCCAGCACATACACTATAAGAAATATTACGAGCGCCGAGGTCAGCGTCACGGCGATGCCCATCAGCACGCGCATGAGGACAATATAGGCTTTTCTCCTGCCCGGGATCCTTCGGTTTTCCATATATCAGCCCTCCTTGCCGCGCTTGAGGAAGAGGTTGAGCATCGCGTTTATAAGCATGATGAACAAAAACAGCACCAGCGCTATCGAGAACAGCGCCTGACGCTGAAGCCCGCTCGAGTAGGACATCTCGCTCGCCACGGCCGTCGTGAGAAAACGGACGCTCCCCAGAAGCTCCGGCATGTTCGGCACATTTCCGGAGACCATCATCACGGCCATCGCCTCGCCTATGGCGCGGCCTACGCCGAGCACCACGGCCGCCGCGATGCCGCTCCTCGCTGCCGGGACCGAGACCCTGAAGCAGGTTTCAGTCGGCGTTGCGCCGAGCGCAAGGGAGGCGTCCTCATATTCCTTCGGCACGGCCTCAAGCGCCGTAACGGATACCTTTACAATGGACGGGAGTATCATAACCGCGAGAACTATTATAGCCGCGAGCAGGCTCGCCCCGTCGGGGACATTAAAGAGCTTCCTTATTCCCGGCACAAGTATGAGCATGCCGACAAGACCGTATACGACCGAGGGTATACCTGCCAGCAGACCTACAGCGGACTCAAGCAGCGCCTTTATCCTTGGCGGCGCAAACTTGGCGAGATAAACCGCAGTCAGGAATCCGACCGGTACGCCGATGAGTATTGCCCCCGCCGTGCCGTAAATGCTCGTAAGGATGAACGGCAGTATCCCGTATGACGGTTCCGCCGCCGTGGAAGCCCACGTCCTGCCGAACAGAAACGGAACAAGCCCGATCTCCCTTATCGCCGGGATGCCGGAGATCACAAGATACACCGTGATAAGGAGCACACAGCCGACGGTCACGAGACCGAGTATGAGAAATATTCCGTGTACAAAGGCTTCAAAGAGCCTTGCCCTGTTTTTCATAAGATCTACCTCTTTATGGACGCTGAGACGGCTGACCGGCAGCCGCCTCAGTGTACATATCTTCAGTTTACCGCAACAGCGCCTGCGGCGGAGATTATTCCGGCTGCGTCAGAGGAGACGGCGTAGTCGAAGAACTCCTGCGCTGCTTTGGAAAGCTCTGTCCCTTCCTTGGTCACGAGCACGAAGGGGCGCTGCACCACGTAGCTGCCGTCTTTGACGGTATCCTCGGTCGGGGCCACACCGCCGACGGTGAGAGCCTTTACGCTGTCCTTGAGTGCTGCAAGAGATGCATAACCGATCGCATCGGGGTTATTTGCCACAGTGGTGATGACGTCGCCGGTAGAGGTCAGCTCCTGACGGTACTTGCATGCGTCCTTGGTATCGGTGATGGTCTCAAAGCCGTCGCGCGTGCCGCTGCCTGCCTCACGGCCTATCAGAACGATCTCAGCGTCATTGCCGCCGACTTCCTTCCAGTTGGTGATCTCGCCCTTGTAGATCTTGCCGATGGTCTCAATATCAAGATCGTTTACGGGGTTTGCAGGATTTACGATGATCGCAATGCCGTCGAGTGCAAGGATTGTCTCCTTCAGGCCGCCGGCTTTCTCGTCATCCTTGAGCGCGCGGCTGGAAAGGCCGATATCGCAGCGTCCCTCGCTCACGGCGGTGATGCCCGAGCCGGAACCTGTGGGGTTGTAAGTGAAGGTCACGCCCTTGTTGGCTTCCATGAAAGACTCGCCCAGCGCACCAATGACCTTCTCCATAGAGGTGGAGCCGTCGGTAGAGACGGTGCCGGTCAGCTCTTCGCCTGCGGCGGGAGCTTCGGCAGCCGGTGCTTCGGATGCGGCCGCGGGGGCCTCGGTCGCTGCGGGAGCGGAAGCGCCGCAGCCTGCGAACAGTGCCAGCGCCATAACGGCGGCCAGAACCATGCATATTGCTTTTTTCATTTTGTTTCTCCTTTTCAATTTCTGATTTTCACAAATTCCTGGTTTCATTCACCAGCAGTCAGTCTTTATTCTTTCTGACTACGCTTCACATGATAACGGCCGCGCGTAAAATGAAAAAGATTATTCGTGTAAAATCCACGTAAATTACGGATTTTGCGTTTTTTGCGCGGTAAATGCTGTTTAACCGCCCTGCCGGTCTTCATTACATAAACGTTTTAACGAATTGCGGTAAAATTTTTCAGGTTCGGCAATCAGCAAATTTGCTCAAATATAAGCGGTAAACAGAAGAAAATTGTTTAATATTTTTCGTCGAAAGCTGTTGACAAACATATTTCACTGTGCTATGCTCTCACCATACTTGGAAAGGAGATCAAAAGTCGATCATGAAGTTCGTCCGATTTATCGCAGATTGGTTTTATTACTATTACTTTTATTTCGCAAAAGTAGTAGCGATTTGTGATGCACACAAACGGATTTACGCATGATTGTGCTTTGGTTTTTCCAAGCAGTAAATTGTGATCGGGCTCGCCGTGTGGACCACAAGTCCATACGGTTTTTGTTTTAGCGGTGCTCTTTCGCAGTTTAAATCAGATATAAGGCAAAAGAAAATTTGGAGGAAAAAGAAATGAAAAACAAACGTTCACTCTCCGCAGTTCTGACATTGATCCTTGTTCTGGCAATGTGCCTGTCCATGGCCGCCTGCGGCTCTCAGGCCGCTCCCTCGGCAACTGAGGCTCCCGCTGCCGACGCAGCCGAGGCCCCTGCCGGCAGCGATTCCGCAGCCGACGGCAAGGTATACAATATAGGTATATGCCAGCTTGTACAGCATGAAGCTCTTGACGCCGCAACTCAGGGCTTCCAGGATGCGCTGAAGGAAAAGCTCGGCGAGGACAAGGTCAATTTTGACGTCCAGATCGCAGCCGGCGACAGCGCGACATGCAGCACCATAGTAAACTCTTTCGTCTCCAAGAAAGACGATCTCATCATGGCGAACGCTACCGCAGCCCTTCAGGCCGCCTACAACGCCACCTCTGAGATTCCCATTCTCGGCACCTCCATCACCGAGTACGGCGTGGCGCTCAATCTCTCCGACTTCAATGGCACCGTCGGCGGCAACGTCTCCGGCACCTCTGACCTCGCCCCTCTCACCGAGCAGGCAGACATGATCCTTGAGCTGTTCCCCGAAGCAAAGAACATCGGCCTCCTCTACTGCTCCGCAGAGCCCAACTCCGAGTACCAGGTCAAGGTCGTTGAGGATTACCTCACCGATAAAGGCCTGACCTGCACCCGCTTCTCCTTCGCTGACAGCAACGATGTCGCCTCCGTGACCACCAAGGCCGCCTCCGCAAGCGACGTCATCTACATCCCCACCGACAACACCGCCGCCTCCTGCGTTGAGACCATTGGCAACATCGTCATCGGCGCAAAGGTCCCTGTTGTTGCAGGCGAGGCCGGCCTCTGCCGCGGCAGCGGTGTTGCGACCCTCTCCATAAGCTACTACGACCTCGGATACAAGACCGGCGAGATGGCAGCTCAGATCCTCACCGGTGAGAAGGACATCTCCGAGATGCCCATTGAGTACGCACCCGCGACCAAGCAGTACAACGCTGCCGTATGCGACGAGCTCGGCATCACCGTTCCCGACGGCTACGAGGCACTCAGCTGAAATAAATTAAAAGGTCAGGTGTGAAACATGCTTATTGATTTGCTCTGTGCACTGCCCGGCGCAGTTGCGCAAGGCCTCATATGGGGCGTTATGGCGATCGGCGTCTATATTACATATAAAATACTCGACATAGCCGACCTCACGGTCGACGGTACGATCTGCACCGGCGCTGCCGTATGCACGATGATGATGCTCGCGGGGCAGAACCCGTGGCTGTCCATGCTGTGCGCACTGCTCGCAGGTCTGCTCGCCGGAGCGGTCACCGGCATGCTTCACATTGTATTGGGTATTCCCGCGATCCTCGCGGGAATACTGACGCAGATGATACTGTGGTCGGCCAACCTCAAGATACTCGGCAAGGCCAATCAGGCCATCTCCGCCCGCTCCAACACGGTCATTCTCTCGCAGATGGACATCCCCTCCGCGCTCATAGTCCTTGCGTTGATCGCCGCTGTGACTATAGTACTTCTGTATCTCTTCTTCGGCACCGAGATAGGCTGCGGCATCCGCGCTACCGGCTGCAACCCCGTTATGAGCCGCGCTCAAGGCATCAACACCAACACTGCCAAGCTCATCGGTCTCGCTCTCTCCAACGGCATCGTCGCCCTCTCCGGCGCGCTGCTCTGCCAGTATCAGGGCTATACCGACATCAACATGGGGCGCGGTGCGGTGGTCATCGGCCTTGCGGCCGTCGTTATCGGCGAGGCCATCGTAGGCCGTCTCTCGCAGAACTTCGCCGTGCGGCTCGTTGGCGTGGTGATAGGCGCGGTCGTATACTACCTTGTATATCAGATCATTATCTTCGTCGGCTTTGACACCGACCTGCTCAAGATGTTCTCGGCCATCGTCGTTGCAGCCTTCCTCGGCATACCTTACCTCAGGAAGAAATACAGCGTATCCAGAGGAGGAAAGAGCCATGCTTGAAATTCGTCATGTAACAAAAATATTCAACCGCGGCACCGTTGACCAGAAGATCGCGCTCAACGATCTCTCGCTCACACTTAACGACGGCGATTTTGTCACCGTTATCGGCGGCAACGGCGCCGGTAAGAGCACGATGCAGAACGCTATCTGCGGCACATGGCTGCCGGATGCCGGTCAGATCATACTCGACGGCATCGACGTCACCTCCCTGCCTGAGCATAAGAGAGCCAAATATCTCGGCCGCGTATATCAGGATCCGATGATGGGCACCGCCGCCGGGATGCAGATCGAGGAAAACCTCGCTCTGGCCGCCCGCCGCGGCAAGCGCCGCACGCTGCGCCCGATGATAACCAAGGACGAGCGCGAGAGCTACAGGGCTCTGCTGGCAGAGCTCGGCCTCGGCCTTGAGTCCAGACTTTCCGCAAAGGTCGGCACGCTCTCCGGCGGCCAGCGTCAGGCACTCACGCTGCTGATGGCAACGCTGCAAAGCCCGAAGCTGCTGCTGCTCGACGAGCACACGGCGGCGCTTGACCCGAAGACCGCGGCGCGCGTCATGGAGCTGACCGAAAAGATCGTAAACGAGACGCATCTCACAACGCTGATGATCACCCACAACATGCGCGATGCGATAAACTACGGCAACAGGCTCATAATGCTTCACGACGGCCATGTGATACTTGACATATCCGGTGAAGAGAAAGCCAAGCTCACCGTCGCCGAGCTTCTCGAGATGTTCTCGAAGGCCAGCGGCAACGAATTCGCCGACGACCGCGCGATCCTCGCATAAATCTGAAAAACGTAAAAGCCGCCGCAGCACGGAGAATCGCGCTGCGGCGGCTTCTCTTACGGAGAATTCGCCGTATCAAAATGTCCTGCATAACGCGGAACTCCGCGTTATGCAGGACTTGCTTTACATTATGCGTTTTTTACTTTGCAGCCTCCATGCCGGCAACAAGAGCCTTCTTATTGCCTTCGAGGAAGCGGAGCTTGCGCTCGCCCAGCTCGATGCGTATCGCTTCCATCATCTTGTCGACGGACACGATGGGCATCTTCTCCATGAGTGCGCCGAGGATGGCGACGTTTGCGCCCTTGGGGTTGCCGACATCTTCAGCGATCTTCATCGCATCGCAGTACACCACAGTGATATCGTCACGGGTGGACTTGCGCTCGATGATGGAGCTGTTGATGACCAGGACCCCGCCGGGTCTGACCTTACTCTCGAACTTGTCGAGAGAGGGCAGGTTCATTGCAACGATCGCATCGGCCTTGTCGACCATCGGGGAGGCGACGTCTTCATCGCTCACGATGACGGAGCAGTTCGCGGTGCCGCCGCGCATCTCAGGGCCGTAGGAGGGAAGCCAGGAGACATGCTTGCCGTCAAGCATGCAGGCCATAGCCATGAACTTACCGATGAGCAGCATGCCCTGACCGCCGAAGCCAGCAAATATAAACTCTTTAGTCATGATTACTTTGCCCCCTTATCTTTATACACGCCCAGAGGATAGTAGGGGATCATGTTCTCTTCAAGCCACTTCATAGCCTCAACCGGGCTGAGACCCCAGTTGGTGGGGCAGGTGGACAGAACCTCTACCATGCAGAAGCCCTTGCCTTCCTTCTGGTACTCAAATGCCTTCTTTATTGCCTTCTTGGTCTTGATGATATTGGCGTTGGTGTTGACCGCGCAGCGCTCGATATAGTAGGAATCGGGAACCTGAGAGAGCATCTCGCTCATCTTGATAGGCGCGCCGCACCATGCCTCGTCACGGCCATAGGGAGAGGTGGTGGTCTTCTGGCCGACAAGAGTTGTCGGAGCCATCTGGCCGCCGGTCATGCCGTAGATCGCGTTGTTGACGAAAATGGTGACGATTTTCTCGCCGCGGTGTGCGGCGTGGACTATCTCAGCGGTACCGATGGAGGCGAGGTCGCCGTCGCCCTGATAGGTGAATACCAGTGCATCGGGTCTGGAGCGCTTTACGCCGGTAGCGACAGCGGGAGCGCGGCCGTGCGCCGCTTCGAGCATATCGCAGTTGAAATAGTCATAAGCGAAAACGGAGCAGCCGACAGGCGCGACACCGACGATGTTGCGGCCCATGCCGGACTCCTCAAGGCACTCTGCCACGAGGCGGTGGATTATACCGTGGTTGCAGCCCGGGCAGTAGTGGAACGGCTTATCGGTAAGATAACAGGTCTTATCAAATACGACGGACATTTATATACCCTCCTTCATTTTGAGGATCTTTTCCTTGATCTCGTCAGTGGTAGGCATCTGGCTGCCGCAGTGACCGAAGTAATCCACGGGCAGTGCGCCGTTGACTGCAAGACGTACATCCTCCATCATCTGACCCTCGTTGGCCTCGACATCCAGAATCGCCTTTGCGCCCTTTACGCTCTCGGCAAGCGGTGCATACGGGAACGGCCACACGGTGATCGGGCGGAAGAGACCGACCTTTACGCCCTCTGCGCGCAGGTCGTTGATGGCGGACTTTGCAATACGTGCGACCGTACCGAAAGCGGTGATGATGATCTCTGCATCCTCGGTCAGGTAGGTCTCATACATCTCTTCGTTCTTCTCGATCTCGCGGTAAATCGCCTGGAGGTTATTGTTATGTATGGTGAGCTCCTCGGTGTTGATGTACAGGGAGTTGATGACAGCGCGCTTTGCGGGATCATCGCCGGGCTGCCAGCCGGTAGCCGCCCAGGGCTTCTTCTCGGGGTCGACCTTGTAGTCGATCATCTCGGGCATCTCGACAGGCTCCATCATCTGGGCCATGATGCCGTCTGCGAGCATCAGCACAGGGACTCTGTACTTCTCTGCCTTGTCAAAGGCAAAGGTCAGGATGTTTATTGCTTCCTGAATGGAGGCGGGTGCGTAGGTTATAAGGTGGTAGTCGCCGTTGCCGCCGCCCTTGGTCGCCTGGAAATAGTCGCCCTGGGAGGCCTGAATGCTGCCGAGACCGGGGCCGCCGCGCATGACGTTGAGAATAACGCAGGGCAGCTGAGCGCCGGCGCAGTAGGATATACCCTCCTGCTTGAGGCTGACTCCGGGGCTGGAGGAAGAGGTGATAACACGGGCGCCGGTGGAAGCTGCGCCGTATACCATGTTTATTGCCGCAACTTCACTCTCGGCCTGGAGGAAGCAGCCTCCGACCTCGGGCATACGTGCGGACATGTACTCGGGAATTTCCGTCTGCGGGGTGATAGGATAGCCGAAGAAGAAGCGCGCGCCGGCACGAATGGCGGCTTCAGCGATCGCTTCGCTACCCTTCATAAGAGTTAATGCCATTTTTCTTTCCTCCTTATTCCTTCTCTATCCTGATTGCCACATCGGGGCAGGTGCGCGCGCAGGACGCGCAGCCGATGCAGGCTGCCTGGTCGACTACCTCTGCTGGATGGTAGCCCTTTGCGTTGAGCTTAGTCTTGGAAAGGGCAAGAACACCCTTCGGGCACGCCCTCACACAGAGGCCGCAGCCTTTACAGACCAGCTCGCTGATAGTTACTTTTACCATAGTACAACCTCTTTTCTATTATGATTTGCCATTGTTGCCATATATAAATCCGCTTTCGCGGGGTCGCGCAGAATTGTATTACAGCCCTTTTATCCAGCTGTCCCAGTCACGCTCCATATAGGTGTCTATTGCGATGGGCGTGCCGATATACGCGGGGTCATGTCCCTCTGCAAGGAACTCATCGAGCAGCGCCTTCTTGCCGGAGGTATACTTCACGGGCGTTCCCGTAAGCTCGGAGACCTGCTTTATCATCTCATACCCGTCGCGCAGCTCGTCCGGCCCCGTCGCCAGAGCGAGGTTTGTGTTGTTTATCATGCCGGTGATCTTCAGGCGGGAATGGACCTCCATCTCATGCTGCAGGCGGACGATCTTCTCCACCGTTCCGGCCAGCGGGCGGCGGATATTCACGACGTTCAGCACTTCAAGCGCGCCTTCCTCAAGCTCCAGAAAATCCTGATGATAGCGGCCGAGCGCCGTCGCGCCGACAGCGTCCCCGCCGACGTCAAACACGACCGTATCCCAGTCCATGTCAAACGCCGAGGCGACTTCAGCCGGGAGTGAGAGCGTCTCGATACCGGAGCATGAGAAGTTCGGCGATACAAGGCGTATCTCCTTCATGCGCGTCATTCTGCCGCGCTCCGTCAGGCGGAAATACGTGTTCACCATGTCCAGATCCAGCAGCTCCGTCCGCTCGCCGCGCTCCGCCGCCTTGAATGCGAAGTTGAGCGCAAGCTCCGTTTTACCGCTGCCGTAATTTCCTATCAGGACATAAACCTTTTTCATACTCTTGCCTCTCGATCGGTATAAACTCCAAACGCCGGTGCGCAAAACTTTTCCGCATCATTTCCGGCCGAAAAGATCATCTTCTTCATATTGTATATATTATCATCCGGTCAATTTGCCGTCAATGAGCAATATGCCGATTTTAGCCATAATTTATGATGCACTTTGACTAAAAATATATAATTTCTAATTCGATTAAATGCATTTCCGCCTTTATCGTCAAAAAATGCACCTGTTATTGCCTGCAAACTTGCCGTATTTCTGACAATCGGGCCGCCGTCCCGTGATATGGTTATCCCGCAGCGGCGCTGCCGTGGCTATGCCGCTGCGGGATCTTTATCTTAAATCAGGCGAGACTGCCTCAGAGCACGTCAGATGACGTTCTGCTCCTTCAGCTTCTCAAGGTCACCTTCAGTCAAACCGAGCATTTCACTGTAAACTGCCTTGTTGTCCTGTCCAAGATCGGGTGCGCATCTGGATATATCGGGCTTGGTGTCAAGGAGCTTGACGGGGTTGCCGGGAACGATCATGTCGCCGATGACGGGGTGCTGCAGGTGGACGAACATCTCGCGTGCGCCGGCGATGTGCTCGTCGTTGACGACGTCCTCGAGCATGTTGATGGGAGCCACAGGCACGCCTGCCGCGTCGATGATCGAAACGCACTCTGCGATGGTGTGCTGAGTGCTCCACTTCTCGATCTCGGGCTTGAGAGCGGCGTGGTTCTCGCAGCGGTGGATATTGGTGTCGAAGCGCGGGTCGGAGAGCAGATCTTCACGGTCAATGGCCTTGGTGCACAGGAGCGTGAAGAGCTTGTCGTTGCCGCAGCCGATGACGAAACGTCCGTCGCTGGCCTGGAAAGCGTCATACGGGAAAGCGGAGGCATAGCGGTTGCCGATGAGCTCGGGCTGCTTGCCGGATGCGAAGAAGCGCTGCCAGCCGACTTCAAGGCTGGACACGACGGAGTCAACAAGGGAAACGTCGACGCGCTGGCCGTGGCCGGTCACGTTGCGGGCGTTGATCGCCATGAGGACACCGATGGTGAGGTTCATGCCGCCGAGCACGTCGCCCATCGCGTTGCCGACGCGCAGGGGCTGGCCGCCGGCTTCACCGGTGATGCTCATAAGGCCGGAGGTGGCCTGTGCGATTATATCATAGCCGGGGCGCTTGTATTTGGGGCCGTAGCAGCCGAAGCCGGAAACTGCGGCGTAGATGATCTGGTCGTTGACTTCCTTGAGGACATCGTAGCCGACGCCGAGCTTATCCATGACGCCGGGACGGTAGTTCTCAACGACAACGTCGGCCTTCTTCACCATTTCGAGGAACAGCTTCTTGCCTTCCTCTTCCTTGAGGTTGAGGGTGATGCCCTTCTTGCCGCGGTTGACGTAGGCATAGTACATGCTGTAGTCGTTCTTCTTGGGGCCCATTGCACGGGTATCGTCGCCCTTGCCCGGAACCTCTATCTTGATGACGTTTGCGCCGTAGTCGGCCAGCATCATTGTGCAGTACGGGCCGGCGAGAACACGGGTAAGGTCAAGAACGGTAATATTGCTCAGTGCTTTTTCCATTTTATAGCTCCTTTTCAGTTTTATGTAATAATTTTCAGGTTACGCTGTTATCAGCCGTGCAGAAGAACTGCGACCAGGTTGTAGAAGGTCGCGCAGCATATTGCCAGAGTCAGCAGAGCGATACCTGCCATGATGAACAGCTGGACGAAGCGCTTGTTCTCTTCTTCCTTCGTGAGGTTGGGGATCGCGGTGCCGAGGGCTGCTATTGCAAGCGCGCCGCCGGTGGACAGCGGGGAGATACCGGCCAGAGAGCCGCCTGCGCCGACTGCCGCCATCAGAGCAACAGGATTGACGCCGCCGACCTGCTCTGCGATACCTGCGCACATGGGCATCATGGTCGGGTAAACAACGCCGAGAGCGGAGCTGACAAGGCTGAGGAGGCCTGCGGAAATGCCCATGATCGGGGTTGCAGTACCCTTGGTCATGATGGAGGACATACCTGCGCTCAGCAGATCTATGCCGCCCATGTCGTTGACTATGTCGAGCAGTGAGCCGACAGCAAGAACCATGACGATGGTGCTCCAGGGCAGAGCCTTGATGGCCTTGCCGTCGTCGGCAACGCCGAACAGGAACAGGATGCCTGCCACGAAGAAGGCTGCGAGACCGATATTGACTTTGAAGAATATCAGCATGACCATCATCAGGACTATGCCGGCGAGGGCGATGACCTGCTTGTGGTTGAACTTCTCTATTGCGGTCCTCTCAATGGGCTTGAGCGGGGTCTTGATCTTATAGCCCTTGAAGAGGAACCACATGATCAGGGAGTAGATAATGGTAACGAGAGTCTGGCAGAGGAGAACCGTTCCCATAACGCCCTCGATGCCTGCCTCGGCCGCAGCTGCGGTGATTATTGCGGCCTCCGGGGTGATCGGGGTCATACGGCCTGCCATAAGGCCGGACTCGCCGATGAGAACGAGCATGATCGGGTCAAAGCCGACTTCGACGGCGATGACTGCTGCGAGTGCGGGGATGATAGCAAGTGCGGGGATAGCGCCGGGGCCGACACCGGCCACGATGAAGCCGGCAATGTAGACCGCGATGGGAATGATCCACATACGGTTGCCCGCGAGAGCGATGATCTTCCTTGCGAGCAGGTCGAGTGCGCCGGTCTGCGTGACTGCCGCGAACAGCAGCGTGATGCCGACGAGGGTGGTGAACATCGAGGCGCTTATACCGCCGATGAGAGCCTTATCGTTGAGGCCGAATATTCTGACCGCAATGACTCCGGCCGTGAGTGCGACGACGCCGACGTTGACCTTGCGGAAGAAGGCCAGCAGTATCACCGCGATGAACAGTATCAGGGATATTACATCATATGCCATAAATCTTACCTCTCTTTTTTATTATCCATTATCCCGCTCAGCAGCAGGGGGGAGTTTTCACGGAGATATTCTGCTGGTGGCCGCTGTATATACCGTCGATAAAGCTCTTCTGGTACTTTGCGACTTCCAGGAACTTATCAAAGTCGATGCCGGTCTCGTAGCCCATGCGCTCGAGCATGTATACGAGGTCCTCGGTCGCAGTGTTGCCGGATGCGCCGGGAGCGAACGGGCAGCCGCCGAGGCCGCCGAGAGTGGACTGCACCGTGGTGATGCCGCACTCTATGGCTGCTAGAGTGTTCACAAGGCCCATTCCGCGGGTGTCGTGGATGTGGATCTGGAAGTCGCAGTCGGGCATTGCGGCGAGCATGGCCTTTATGGTCTCGCGCACCTGTCTGGGATCGGCGATGCCTATGGTATCGGCAAGGCACATCGAACGGATGCCCATGTCATAAACGCGCTTTGCAAAATCAACGGGCTTCTGGATGGGCGGGATGCCTTCAAACGGGCAGCCGAACACGGTTGCGAGAGAGACGCAGATATTGGCCTGGGGATACGTGTCCATGATCTTCTGCAGCTCTGCAAGGGACTCCTCGTGAGTTCTTCTGATATTTGCCTTGTTGTGGCTCTCACTGACGGAGATAACATAGGAGATATTCTTTATGCCTGCGTTTACGGCATTCTCAACACCCCTGAAGTTGGGTGCAAGAGCGTAAAGCGTAGCGTCGGGGTACTTTTCAATGCAGGCCTTTGCAAGCTCGGCCGCGTCCGCCATCTGCGGGATGGCCTTGGGGCTGACAAAGGACGTCACTTCCATCTGAGTGACACCGGCATCGAACATTCTGCCGATCAGATCCATCTTCTGATCGAACGTGAGCATCTGCTTGAGGTTTTGCCAACCGTCGCGCGGGCCTACTTCGAGTACATTGATTTTGTTTGCCATTGTTTTTCCTCCTTGCTTAATTATGCTTAATATTTCTACCTCTTTAAGCTATGTTTATATTCTACTCAAATTTGCAGCTTTGTCAATTATGGAAAAACAAAAATAGCATTTTCCCTAATTTCAGGCTGATGATTTTGACATTACCACCAATCGTTGCTTAACTTTTTCGCGTTTAAGCGAGCTTAAATTCTAAAATTTTTAAGCAGGTGTTGCTATTCGACAGCATATGATATATAATGCACATAAAGACCTTGGCTGCAAATTTACAACATCTTAACGAGGATATTTCATGGCAGTTCTAAAAGACATAGCAGACGCATGCGGCACTTCGACCGCCACCGTATCATACGTTCTCTCCGGCCGCGGCACTGAAAAACGCATCTCCGCAGAAATGCAGGAGCTCATCATAAACACGGCAGAAAGGCTGGACTATACGCGCAAGGGGCGGAGCAAGGCCGCGATGAAGTACCGCGTTCTGGTATACTTCCCTCTCAATGATCTGAAGATGCTCCTCCCCACCTTCTGGGACGGCTTCAACAATGCGGTGAATAACGAGAACGCAAATATAGACATCATTCTCCGCCCGTTCAGGATGAACGAGCTGCACATGCAGCGCGACCTGTGGACCGCGGCAAAGCACTCCGCCGCAGTCGTTATATCTCCGAGCGGCATCGATCAGGCAAACCTCTCGGAAAATCAAACCGCGATACCTGTCATACTGCTCAACCGCACGCTGCCCAACTATGCCTCCGTGAGCTTCGACCAGCTGGAGTCCGGCCAGATGGCGGCCATGCATGCGCTGAAAAAGGGCGGGAGCGACATTATACTCGTCTCATACAAGTCTCTCTTCGGCGTCGGCTGGCGCGGCAACGCCATTGCCGACTATTGCCTGCGCCATGGCGTGAACCTCGAAAAGAACACGTTCTACGCTGAGACGAACGTTGAAGCCGGGTATGAGCTGGGCAAACGGCTGATACGCAGCGGCCGGCTCGCAAAGGTCATTGTCTGCACCTATGATATGACGGCGCTGGGCATCTCCTCGGCGCTGACGGAGGCCGGGATAGCCGTCGGAAAAGATGTACAGATACTTGCAACGAGCTCCAGCGACGAGGCTCTGTTTGCGCACTGCTCTCCGCCGATGACAGTTGTGAATCTCCGGTTCAAGGACGTATGCCAGATGGCAATGCGGCTTGCAATGGATATTGCGACAGGCCGCGCGAGCTATCCGCAGGACATATCCATACATCCCGTCATGGTATACAGGCAGTCCTGTCCGTTCTGAGAAAAGTCAAAAAACTCCGGTGCGCCGCAGCAGCGGCGCACCGGAGTTTTATATTCAGTATTCGGTTTAATTTCTCCCTGTGCTTTTTCGTATAAGCCGCTCGTACATCACGGCGCCGCAGGCGAGCAGCGCCAGAATGAACACGGGCATCAGCCTGACGGATATATGCTGTGCGATCAGGCCAAATACCGGCGGCATGAGCGTCGTGCCGACATAGGCGCTCGCCATCTGTACGCCGATGACCGCCTGCGAATTCTCCGCGCCGAAGTTTGCGGGAGTGGAGTGGATTATGCTGGGATACACCGGCGCACAGCCGAGGCCTACGATCAGCAGTCCGGCCATTCTGTTCCATGCGCCGAGCGGCAGGAGCATCAGCACCGCTCCCAGAGCAACAACGGACTGCCCGAGACGGATCATCTGCGTGTCGCTGAGCTTATATGTTATAAATCCGCTCAGCCCGCGGCCCGCGGTTATGCCTATGCAGAACAGGCTGGCATAGGACGCCGCGCGTTCCGCGCTGAACCCCGCGGCTCCCGCAAGATAGCTGCTGCCCCAGAGGATGGCCGTCTGCTCATAGGCGCAGTAGCAGAAGAAGCTGAGCATGACCTCCTTCGCGCCCGGAATTCTCACCACCTCACGCAGCGGCAGCGGCTTTCTCTCCTCCGCTCCCGCGCTCTGCGCGCCGGCTTTCTTCCAGAGCGGCAGGCTTATAAAAAGCAGCAGAGAAATGACTGCCTGTATAAGGCTGACATAGCGGTAGCCCATGTTCCAGCTCTGTCCGCCCGAGAGCGCCGCCCCCATTACGAGCGGCCCCACCGTCGTGCCGACGCCCCACATGCAGTGCAGCCAGCTCATATGGCGGCTGGCATAGTGCAGGGCTACGTAGTTGTTGAGCGAGGCGTCGACGCTGCCCGCGCCGAGTCCGTACGGCACCGCCCACAGGCACAGCAGCCAGAACGAGCCGCTTACGGAGAATCCGGCAAGCGCCAGCGCCGTCATCACGACGCTCACCGCCGTGACCAGCCCTGTGCCGAAGCGTGAGGTCAGCCTGTCGCTCATCAGCGCGGAGACGACCGTGCAGCATGAGATTATCATCGAAATGATCCCGGCATACGACACCGGCACGCCGAACTGCGCATGCATCACCGGCCACGCCGAGCCCAGCAGCGAGTCGGGCAGCCCGAGGCTTATGAACGCAAGATATATTACAGGCAGAAGCAGAGAAAACATTTTGTAAGCTTCCCTCCAAAGAAATGATACGCGGGGATTTTAACACCGAAGCGCTAAAAAGTAAAGCGGTCTGCCGCGAAGCAGACCGCTTTGATGATTTTTATTCTTTTACCTTTGCATCGGCCACGAGCACGGTCACAACATTGTCTGCGACCTCCGCTATACCGGCGCCGACCTCGATCACCGCCGCGCCGTCCTCATCGAACGTGCAGCGCACCTGGCCGCGCGACACCGCGCAGACCATCGGCGCATGGCCGCCGAGTACGCCGAGCGAGCCAAAGGCCGCGGGGATGTTGACATAGCTGACATTTCGCTCGAACACGGTGCTGTCCTGCGTCACGACGCACAGATGGAGCTTATTTTCCATTGTTCAGCCCTCAAAACTGTCCGCGCTTTGCGTAAACCTCGTCGATGTCGCCGCAGAGCAGGAAAGCCTGCTCCGGCAGATCGTCCGCCTCGCCGCCGAGAATGGCCTCGAAGCTTCTGATCGTATCCTCGAGCTTGACGTAGCGGCCCTGCATGCCGGTGAAATTCTCCGCGACATGGAACGGCTGAGAGAGGAAACGCTGGATGCGTCTTGCCCTGTTGACCGTCGCGCGATCCTCCGGGCCGAGCTCATCCATACCAAGAACAGCGATAATATCCTGCAGCTGCCTGTACTTTTCGAGCACTGCCTGCACCTCGCGCGCGCAGTCATAATGACGCTTGCCGAGGATGGACGGCTCAAGTATACGGGAAGTGGAATCCAGCGGGTCGACCGCGGGATAAATGCCCAGCTCGGATATTGAACGTGAAAGGACCGTTGTCGCATCAAGGTGTGCAAACGCCGTGGCAGGCGCCGGGTCTGTCAGGTCGTCGGCCGGGACGTATATGGCCTGCACGGAAGTGACGGAGCCGTCCTTCGTGGAGGTGATACGCTCCTGCAGAGCGCCCATCTCGGTGGCCAGCGTCGGCTGGTAGCCGACTGCGGAAGGCATACGGCCAAGCAGTGCGGAGACCTCGGAACCGGCCTGCGTAAAGCGGAAAATATTATCTATGAACAGAAGAACGTCCTGACCGCTGCGGTCACGGAAGTCCTCAGCTATGGTAAGGCCGGAGAGAGGCACCCTGAGACGTGCTCCGGGCGGCTCGTTCATCTGGCCGAATACCAGCGCGGTCTTGTTGATAACGCCGGACTCGTTCATCTCATTCCAGAGATCGTTGCCCTCACGGCTGCGCTCGCCGACACCGGCGAACACAGAGTAGCCGCCGTGCTCGTAAGCGACGTTGCGGATAAGCTCCATGATAAGCACCGTCTTGCCGACGCCTGCGCCGCCGAACAGGCCGACCTTACCGCCCTTGGCGTAAGGCGCAAGCAGGTCGACGACCTTAATACCGGTCTCGAGCATCTCCGTTGCGGGGCGGATGTCGGTGAAGGGAGGCGCATCGCGGTGGATAGGCAGTCGCTTTTCCGCCTTGACCTCGCCCTTGCCGTCTATCGGCTCGCCGACGACGTTGAACATGCGGCCCAGCGTGGCCTCGCCGACGGGCATCGTGATGGATGCGCCGGTATCGACGGCGACGGTGCCGCGGGAGATACCGTCCGTGGACGCGAGCGCTATGCATCTGACGGAATTGTCGCCTATCTGCTGCACGACCTCAAGCGTTATCTTGCTGTCTTCACGCTGTATCTCTACAGCGTTATATAATTCCGGCAGCTGTCCTGCCGGGAACTGAACGTCAACTACAGGGCCGATGACCCTTTTGACGATTCCGTTTACCATTTATCTTTTACCTCCTTTGGACTATGAGGCTATTGCTGCTGCATCATTGCACTGCCGCCCACGATCTCGGAGATCTCTGTGGTGATGGCAGACTGTCTTGCGTGGTTGAGCTCCAGCGTGAGCGAGGATATAAGCTCCTCGGTGTTGTCCGTCGCAGCGGTCATGGCCGTCATTCTCGCGGCATGCTCGCCGGTCTTGGCTTCGAGCATCACTGAATACACGGTGTTGCTGATATACAGCTCCACAAGCGAGTCGAGCACGGTGTTCTTATCCGGCTCAAAAATGTATTCCTTGCTGCCCTCGCCCTTCATCGGCGGCACCGGCAGAAGCGTCATTCTTCCGGGAGTCTGCGACAGGACGGAACGGAACTGCTGGTACACCAGCACTATCTCGTCCGCCTCGTTGGAGAGATAGAGCTGCTTGAGGTAGTCTGTCAGCTCACGGCTTTCCTGCGCGGAGGGTGTGTCGCTTATATCGTCAAAGACGCGCCTGACGTTAAGCCCGGAGGAAGCAAAGCTGTCCTTGCCCCAGCGTCCGCACACGACGGCAAAGCTCTCTCCGCCGTCCGCCGCTGCCTGTTCTTCGGCATAGCGCAAAAGGGAGGAATTATACACGCCGCAAAGGCCTCTGTTGCCCACAAAAAGCACGTAGCAGCGCTTTCTGACCTCGGGCCGCGCCTTGAGAAACGGATTCTCCGTTTCCGTCATGCTGCCCATCAGGTGCGAGAGGATGAAGCGGCTTTTGTCTGAGAAGCTCTTGAGATTGCCGACAGAGAGCTGTGTGCGGCGGCGCTTTGCGGCCGCGACCATTTTCATGGACTTCGTTATCTGCCGTGTGCTCTCAATGCTCTTTATCCTGTTGCGGATAGCGCGCATGTTTGCCACATGCCCCACCTCCTTTTTGTCAGTTTGCTCCCCTGTGAGAACCGCTTCCGGCTCTCACAGGAGTAATTATTATGCATGCCACTCCTTCTTGAAATCCGCGATGACGGCGCGCAGCTTTTCAAGGCTGTCCTTGCTGAGCTTTTTGCCGCTGTGGATCTCATCGTGCAGCTCGGGATAATGCTTGTTGACATACGGCACAAGAGCCTGCTCGAAGGCCGCGATGTCGCTGACCTCCACGTCGTCGGCATAGCCTTCGCTCGCCGCAAAGATGGAGATGACCTGATCTGCCGCGTCCATGGGAGAATAGCAGGGCTGCTTGAGGAGCTCCGTCATTCTGTCGCCGCGGTGGAGCGTATCGCGCGTGGCCTTATCCAGATCGGAGCCGAACTGGGAGAAAGCCGCGAGCTCTCTGTACTGCGCCAGATCCATTCTCAGGCGTCCTGCGACCTGCTTCATTGCGCCGAGCTGGGCGCTGCCGCCGACACGGGACACCGACAGACCGACGTTCACTGCGGGCCTGACGCCTGCGTTGAACAGATCCGTCTCGAGGAATATCTGACCGTCAGTGATGGATATTACGTTTGTGGGTATGTACGCCGAGATGTCGCCGGCCTGCGTTTCGATGATGGGCAGGGCCGTCATGCTGCCGCCGCCGAGCTCATCGCTGAGACGTGCCGCGCGCTCAAGAAGTCTGGAGTGCAGATAGAACACGTCGCCGGGATACGCCTCGCGTCCTGGCGGACGGTGCAGCAGCAGGGAAAGCTCTCTGTATGCCACAGCCTGCTTGCTCAGGTCGTCGTATATTATGAGCACGTCCTTGCCCTTGTACATGAAGTACTCGCCCATGGCCGCGCCGGAATACGGTGCGATATAGAGCATGGGGGCCGGCTCGGATGCGGTCGCCGCGACTACGATGGAGTAATCCATCGCGCCGTGCTCCCTCAGTTTCTCCACAAAGCTCGCCACGGTGGACTCTTTCTGTCCGATCGCAACGTAGATGCAGATCATGTCCTTGCCCTTCTGGTTAATGATGGTGTCAAGGATGATCGAGGTCTTGCCGCACTGACGGTCGCCGATTATCAGCTCACGCTGGCCGCGGCCGATAGGTACGAGCGCGTCGATGGCCTTGATACCGGTCTGCATCGGGACGGAAACGCCCTTTCTGTCGATAACGCCGGGGGCCTTGTTCTCGATGGGGCGGGTCTCGGTCGTTCTGACTCTGCCCTTGCCGTCGACAGGACGGCCAAGCGCGTCCACAACGCGGCCAAGCAGCGCCTCGCCGACGGGGACTTCTATGATGCGGCCGGTACGGCGAACCTCGTCGCCCTCCTGCACGTTGTCGTAGTTGCCCAGAAGAACGACGCCGACATTGTCCTTTTCAAGGTCCATGACCATGCCGCGCAGATCGCCCTTGAACTCTATAAGCTCGCCGGACATGACGTCGGACAGTCCCGAAACACGGCATATACCGTCTGACAGGCTGACAACTCTGCCGACCTGATACGCTTCGAGATCCGTGGGCACGTTCCGGATCTTATTCCTGAACGCCTCCACCATGTCTCCCTCGTCCTCAGTATCGGCAACGGACTTTTTCACCATGTCGAGCCTGTGGCTCAGGGTGCCGTCATACAGGGAGTCGCCCACCGCAACGCGCACGCCGCCTATGAGGCTCTCATCGTGCTCAACGCGGATGTCAACGGAATCCTTTCCGTATTTGTCCCCGATTATTGCCTTTATCTTCTCTATACCGGCAGCATCAAGCTCTGTACTGCCGCTTACAGTGACTGAAAGTTTATCTCCGGAATTTATTTTTACAAGCTCGCTGGGCGTGATCTCAAGCTTTGCCGGCAGCTCCGCGATAAAGCGGTCGATGAGTTGCTTTTTGCTCTCCGGACTCGCCTTGCGCAGCACCTCCGCCGCAGCCGCGGTAAGCTCCTCGGCCGCCTCGCTGTTGAAGCGCTTCTGCATGTCGAAGCACAGCTGCTCGTAGCTGCTGTCATTGTCCGCCTTTGCCGCAGCCTTCAGACGTTCGTTCTCATCCTCGCTCTGACGGCTGAGCGCCTGTGCCTGCTGCTTTGCATCCTCGATGATCCTGTCGCAGTCGCTTTCTCCTGCGGCCCTGAGCCCGCTGATGCCGGCTCTGATCCTGTCCGCGTTCTCCGACGCGCTGCCGGACTGCGCAAGCTCTTCTTCTACCTTGCTGCGGTAGCCGTTGAAGAGGTTTTTCGCCGGCCCCTTTCCGACCTTATACAGGCCGAAGCCCAGAATACCGAAGTTTATGAGATTATATAACATATTCCACTCAAACATTTGTCAGTCACCCCTCCTTTCTGCTGTTTTTCTGATTCCCGCTCATTTGCTGATGAGCCTTTCTGCAAGGGCGTTTGCAAGTTCGTCCTTTTCCGTGTCGAGCTTTGCCTTGGCGTCCTTTGCCATGGCCTCAACACGCACTCTGGCTTCCTGCCGCTCCTTCGCGCTGTCTTTCAGGAGCTGCTTTGCGCACTCTTCGTGCGCTCTCCCGTCGTCGGTCCTCTGCTTTGCAAGGATGGCCTTTGCCTCCTCACGGCGCTGCGTCTTGGCATCCTCGATACGTTTTTCGTTCTCGGCCGCCTCCGCGTTTGCAGCGCGCTCCTTTTCGAGGCCCGCATCGATCCTGGCCTGACGTTCGCGCATGAACTTCAGTACGGGAGTATACAGGAACTTGTTAAGCAGGAACAGCAAAAGGAAGAAGCTGATTATTGTGAGAACTAGCTCTGATAAATTGATACTCAGCATATGAATCTCCTTCAGCCGTTAATTGATTGTCTCAGATCTTTGCCACGAGCATGAAAGCTATAAGCAGACCGTAAATGGTCAGCGCTTCCATAAGGCCAAGGGAGAGGATAAGGGTGGAACGGATGTCCTTGGCGCATTCGGGCTGGCGTGCGATGGCTTCCATTGCCTTAGCGGCGGTCATGCCCTGACCTATTGCGGGGCCGATGGTGCTCAGAGCCATTGTGATGGCTGCTGCTATTGCGATCAATCCACTATTCATTGTTTTTTCTCCTTTTCAGTTTGAATTCTTGATCATACATTTTGGACATTTGGGATTATTACTCTTCTTCCGCTGCTTCCTGTATGTAAATAGACAGCAGCATCGTGAAAACAAGCGCCTGGATCAGGCAGAACAGGATACTGAGCACCTGCATGACCAGCGGCACGAGCACAGGGAAAATGGTGTACAGATTTTCCGTTACCATTTCTTCACCGAACAGGTTGCCGAAAAGTCGCAGAGCCAGAGAGAACGGACGCACCAGCTGCTCTACAAGGGTCAGCGGGAGCATGACGCTCAGAAATGACTTCAGATACCCTTTCCAGCCGCGCTCCTTAACGCCCACGGTGTGGATCGTAAAGAAACCGACTATTGCCAGAGCTGCCGTCACCGACAGATTTGCCGTCGGCACTTTGAACGCCTTATAGTGTCCCGCGCCGGGCAGCAGACCGGAGTAGTTGCTCACAATGATAAAAATAAACAGTGTCGCAAGCACGGGGAAATACTTGTCTGTAAGCTTTTCTCCAAGTATGCCCGAGAAATAGCTGTGCAGCTTGCCGACTGCCTGCTCCGCCAGATTCTGCAGCGGACCCGGAACATCTTTCAGGTTCCTGGTTGCGAGAATCGAAAGCACAGTCAGAATGGCAATGATGACCCACGTCGTCACGACCACGCCCGTTATCTCTATCGGTCCTATGGAAAACAGGACGTTGCTCGCTTCCTCCATCTTATCACCTCCGTATATAGCTTATTTGTTTTGCTCGCATATAATAGCATTTTTTTGTTGAAGATTCAATAGAATTTATCGCATAAATCCGCATTTTTGTCAGTTTTGCAGGTATATGCATGTTTTTAGTTCCGGTTTTCGCGCGTTTTTGTAGATTTTTTAACTCTCATCAATAAAAGTTGAAGCTCAGTTGATGAAGCGTTGTTTTTTTCCCTCTCACTGGAGGGCGAATGCCCTGCGGCTGCCATGGTTTTTCTATCATAATATATCTTTGTGTGTCAATCCCTTCTTCCCTGTCTATTCCCAAAGAAGTTGATATATGCTATCAAATTCTTCGACTTCCTAAAAGCGCTCATGGCTGGTATGCTTGCCAGGGCCGCTGAGGCCAACGCCGAATAAAACTCTGCACAACAGAATACAAACTCAGCCGCGGCGGGGATATTCCGCCGCGGCATTGCTTTCGGGCGGATGTCTTGCATTTGTGCCGAAATTTCTGTTTTTCATATCTTCTTCCTCCAAAACCCGTCTGCCTGCGGCGTATCATTCACGCGGCATACATGTTTTTTATTCTATTTACAGGCCGACTTTTTTTGAATACACACAAAGTATGTTTTCACTCTGCCGATGCATCATACCAAAGTATGATTCTGATAAAACATTGACTTGCTTTTTGAAACATGTTATTATAGTAGAATAAACGACGGATATTTCACGTTGTTTTGGCTATTTTTTCTGCTCACGAGGTATCTGCCATGTATGACCACAACGTAACTCAGTCCGAATTTGAAAAGGTCATAGACTTTCTCAGAAGCACGCAGGTACCGCCTGAGTTCTTCCGCAGTAATCTTCTGCTGATGCTTGAGAAGCATTTTGACTATTCCGTCTCCAGCCTGTGGCTCGTCGGCAGCCACAGCCTTTACGATCCCATATCGTACAATGTCGACCGGCGCATAATACGGAGTTATCAGGACTATTACTACAAGTTCGATCCCTTTCATCCCATTTATATGAAGGATCGACGGCTCATGGAAAAGCCGGTGCTCACGATGGACGACATAGCCCTCACCGATTACCCGTCAAAAGATATGAGCTCGAACCCGTATTTCTCATATCTCTCGGATGAGTACAGCCTGACGCAGGATATCATACTCTCGTTCAACGTCGGCAGGCAGCAGTACGGCTCCGCCGCACTTTTTACGAAGCACAGCAATGATGCCAACAGGATGCTGTTCATCAACTGCCTCAATATAATCACTCCGTTCATAGCGCAGATGCTATGCCAGAGTCTTCAGATGCTCGATCTGAAATTCAAGACCGAGACGCTGGAGTCTGTAGTGTGCAGCATTGACGACGGGATCATAATGTTCGACGGCACCGGCAGTGTGCTCTACTATAACACGCAGCTGCTCCGCTTCTGTCAGGATATAACCGGCCGGGATATATCCGCCGACACACTGCGCGAGTTTGCATGTTCATTTCTGCCGCTGGCCTGCGGCGCCGGAGACCGTGTTGAGCTGCCCGAGTTTTCGGAAGGCTACCGCGCCGTCATTGTTCATTCGCAGGAGCAGGGCCGGCATGTGTACACCGTGCGTATATCGCCGCGGCAGACGCAAGCCCGCTCCCCGCTCGCCCTGCCGGCTTCCCTCTCGCCGCGTGAGCGTGAGATCGTATCTCTCATATCTCAGGGCAAGACGAACAGCGAGATCGCTTCTCTGCTGTATATCTCGGTGCCGACAGTCAAAACGCACATATCAAATATCTTTCAGAAAACCGGAGTCAGCAACCGCACTTCTCTGCTGAACAGGCTGCGGATGTCAAGCCCGGACTGAAAACAGCATATCTTCCCTCTCCGCATGGCATTGCCGCCATGCGGAGTTTTTTTCACAATTTTTTCTGCGGCAAAAAAATTTAATCAACGCAAAAAATATTTAATTCAATGCCAAATTATCTTGATTTACTTTGCTGCGGCCGCCTGTTATATTGTCGGCATACTTTGTTGGAAACAATAAAAAAATGTCAATCAGGAGGTTTTTATGAAGAGAGCAGACATTATTTTGCTGAGCGAAAACATCTTCACCGCGTCTACCCTCGGTATGATTTCCGGAGGCGTCGCCATTGCCGGCAACAAGATAGAACTTGTCGGATCAAAGGAAGAGGTCCTTGCTCTTGCGGACGAAAACACCGTCATCCGCGATTTCGGCAAGCAGCTCATCACTCCGGGCATATGCGACTCCCATGTGCACATGTTCGGCGGCTGCTACCTGACCGCAGGCCCCAACCTTGCGGGTCTTTCCAGTGCGGAAGAGTGCGCAAAGACGCTCTATGAGTTCTACAAGGAAAATGAGGCCGATTATGCCGACGATGAATGGGTCAGCGCATGCGGTTTTATGATATGCGGCTGGGACGATCCCACGCCCCCGACCAAGGAAACGCTCGACAAGTATTTCCCCGACCGCCCCGTATACATATACGACAGCGACCTGCACGCAGGCTGGGTCAACTCCAAGGCAATAGAGATCGTCGGCATTCCCGCTGACGCCCCCGATACGCGCTTCGGCCGTTACGGCCGCGACGAGAACGGGCACATAACCGGATACCTCGTCGAGGATGTCCAGAACGATTTTGTAAAGCTCGCTTTCAATATACCCTATGCAAAAACGCGCCGCCTCGTCGAGATCAGAAACGAGGACTTCTGCAAGTACGGCATCACTTCCGTCGTCGACATGCGTCCGCTCAACTGCTACGACATGGGCAACCTGTCCGTTATCAACGACATGATCTCCGACGGCACTCTCAAGTTCCGCTACAACTATGCCACCACCATGACCGGCACACTTGAGACTGCACTCGAAAATCAGAAAAAATACAGCGTTCCCGACAGCATGATCTACTACGCCGGCATCAAAGAATTCATCGACGGCATCGTCGTGGCTCACACCGGCTACCTCATAGACGCCTATTCGGACAAGCCCGACATAGACCACGAGTTCTGGGCGTCCGACCTTGAATACAATGCACGCCGCGTCATGGAATACCACAAGCACGGCATCCACCTGCACTTCCATGCAGTCGGCGACGGCGGTGTGCGCCGCGCGATCGACATGTATGAGGCAGCTCTCGCCGCGGACGGCGATACCGGCTCCCGCATGTCCATCGAGCATCTTGACATGTCCGATCCCGCGGACTGGGCGCGCATGGCAAAGGCCGGGATCATCTGCTCCGTGCAGCCTCAGCATCTCGCGCTCTATCCCAGGTTTGAGGATGAGGAGTACGCCGGTGTTGTCGGCCCCATCCGCACTAAGAATCTCTGGGCGTTCAAGAGCATGCTCGACAACGGCATACATCTCGCCTTCGGCACCGACTTCCCCGTCGTCACCTACGATACCCGCCTGAGCCTTCACAGGGCCGTCACCCGCAAGTATCCGGACGGCCAGCCCGAAAACGGCTGGAACCCCGAGCAGAAGCTCACTCTGTGGGACGCGCTCTACGCCTACACCTACGGCGGCGCATACAAGGTCGGCAAGGAAAATGTTCTCGGCAGCCTCGAGTGCGGCAAGCTCGCGGACATCGTCGTCTGGGACCGCAATCTCTTCGACATTCCCGCCGATGATATTCTCAACAGCGGCGTGGCCCTCACCGTCTGCGACGGACACATAGTCTACGAAGGCTGATATACCAAAACGAAAAAGAGAGTTAGAAAGGAAAAGCATATATGGAGATCCTGATATTTATTGCACCTCTTCTGCTGAATGTTTTCGGCAACACCGTCTACAACATAGCGGGCAAATCCACCCCTGAAAAGATCAACTCATTCGCAACGCTGTCACTGAGCTACCTCACTGGCCTTGTGCTGTGCGTGATTCTGTTCTTTGTCACCAATCCCGGCGGCGATATTTTCGCGGCATTTGCCTCTGCCAACTGGGCGTCCTACTTCCTCGGCATCACCATCGTGTTCATCGACCTGTCGCTCATTCTTCTCTACCGCGCAGGCTGGGATGTCAGCATCGGCACCCTGATCGCAAACATCGGCGTTTCCCTCGTCTCCGTTATAATCGGCGTCGCCTGCTTCGGCGAAGCCATGACCGCCATGAAGGCTGTCGGCATCATTGTCTGCATTGTCGGTCTCTATGTCGTCAACGCTCCTGAGAAGAAGGCTGTCGAGGCTGCCGCCGAAGGCGCTGCCGAGCCCAAGAAGAAGTTCTCCTTCGCCAAGTGGATCCCCGTCATTCTCATGATAGTGGCAAACACGCTCTACAGCGTCACTGCAAAGGTCACTCCGACCGACGTCGACACCTTCGCCTCTGTTTCTCTGACCTACCTTGTGTGCATCGTGTACGCGCTCATAATGTTCTTCATCACCAGCTCCAACAAGAACTACTTCAAGGAGATCAAGAAAGCCAACTGGACCGCTCCCGTTCTCGGCGCATGCCTCGTCTGCCTTGAGGTCTCCACGATACTTCTGTTCCGTGTCGGCTGGGAGCTGAGCGTCGGCCTGCTGCTCGCATACGTCCTTCTCGCAGTCGTCCTCGTCATTCTGGGCCGCGTTGTATACAAGGAAAAGCTGACCGCAAAGCGCATAATCGGCATTGTGATCTCTCTCGCCGGCGTTGTGCTCGTAGGTCTCGTGTGATCAATTCAGTATAATACAACCAAAGATGCCTCCGGATATTTCTCCGGGGGCATCTGTAAAATCCGGAGGTTTTATGAGTTTTCTTGTGTACATATCCCCGCTCCTTCTCGGAGTGCTTGGGAACGTTCTTTATAACGTCGTCGGAAAATCAACGCCGAAGAAGATAAACCCGTTTTTCTCCCTAGCCGCTACGTACTGCGTAGCCCTTGTCGTGTGCGTAATACTGTTTTTTGTCACTTCACGCGGAGGCAGCATAATCGCCGCAGCCTCGGAAGCAAACTGGACGTCATACTGCCTCGGTGTATGCATAGTTTTCACCGACCTGTCGCTGATACTGCTGTTCCGCGCAGGCTGGGACATAAGCATAGGCTCGCTTATCGCAAACATTGCCTGTTCCGTCATCGTCGTGATCATAGGCGTGCTCGTATTCGGCGAGAGCCTCACGCTCATGAAATTCTGCGGCGTGATAACCTGCGCTGCCGGCCTATACGTAATAAACTCGCCCGACAAGCATGCGGAGGACGGCGTCAGCGAGACGGCAGCGCTCCCCTGACTTATCAAATACAAACAAAAAAAATTTAAATAGGAGGAACTCTGAATTGACATGGGGGAAACAAATAAGATATCAAAGCTGAGCTACATTGCACCTGCGGTGCTCATGATCGCTACCCGCGTCCCGTATATGATAATACAGAAGGTCACACCGGAGAACGTTGATCCTTTTGTGTCCGTGTGCCTTTGCTACGCGGTATGTCTCGCCGTCGCCTTGGTCATGTTTCTCGTCACCCGCCGCGGCCAGACGCTGCGCGCGGAGCTGAAAAACCTGAACTGGACCGCCCCGGCGCTTGGCATATGCCTTGTGCTGATGGATGTTTCCGCACTCTCAATGTTCCGTGTGGGCTGGAATCTGAGCGTGGGCAGCGTACTTTTGTACGTGCTCCTCGCCATTGCGCTGGTGATCGTCGGCGCGGTATTTTACCACGAAAAGCTCACCTTCAAGCGGCTTCTGGGCGTTGTACTGTGCATCATGGGCGTTATCATGATCTCGGATATTCTGCCATTCTGAACGGGGCCGTCATACTTCCGGCTGCCGGACGCTCTCCCGGTAGTCCTTCGGCGACATACCGGCAGATTTTTTGAACACCGTGCTGAAATACGTCTGGTTTTCATATCCCACCATTATCGCCACCTCGTATATCATCAGCTCCGTGCCGGCAAGCAGCTGCTTTGCTCTTTTCATGCGCAGCCCGGTGAGGTAATTGATAAAGCTCTCACCCACCGTCTCCTTGAAAACGGCGCTCAGATACCCCGGCGACACATACAGGCTCTTTGCTATCCCTGACAGGGTGCATTCGCAGTCGGTGTAATTACAGTCCACGTATTCCTTTGCACTGCGGGCAAGGGCGCTGCCGCTGCGGGTATCCGCGCGGCTCGCCGTATGCTGCGGCAGCCTGCTCTGATACTGCGCATGGCCGCTGGACATATGCGCCTCCCCGGCAGCCCGCACGGCGGGCATGCTGATGTCTATCAGCGAGCATATGCCGGATTCTATAAGGCTCTGCAATATGCTCAGATCAAAATGTTCTTCGTTTACGCAAAAAAGCTTCATCTCATTCTCCTTTGCCGGCTGGAGACCTGCCGGTCTCCAGAATTTCACTGATCCTACAGTATGAATTTTAAGGAATTTGAAATTTTTTTGAATACGGAGAAAGTATGCTTTTTTAACAAACGAAGTTCATACCAAAGTATGATATTGCTGTTAAGACCGTTAAGAATTATATGTGCCGCGGCGGGGATATTCCGCCGCGGCATTGTTATGCGCAGTAATGAAATCCACGCCGCCGGTTTTATTGGTTTTGCACATCATCTGTAACTTTGATTTCTCCAGATACTACCTCTGGCGAATTCTTGGACGTAATCGTGTATGGTATACCATCGAAAAGTTCTTTGACAAAAATAACTGAAGGGAATGCGATTATTGTATTATGCTTAATATAATCATATTTTAATTTTACAATATACTTTTCCCCCTCATCAAAGCACGAATAACAAAATACATCAGCAAGTTCACGCTCAAAATCATCACTGTAATCTGGAGTATTTCCAAGGAAAATGGAAGGCATAGAAACACGAGGCGAAAATCTCCTGCTTGTCACAATAGAGGAGTCGTAATCCGAATACATTGATGTACTGCATATACCAAAAATCTCGCTCATATTACAGTCGTTCAGAAGATAACCCATCTGATCGTTGTTCAGCTTTGGGAATTCGCATATAGGCAGTAAGCTGCCTTTTGGTATAGTGAGAGATATTTCTATATCTTCATCAACATCTGTCCCGCCATTCTGGAGAGCAAGCTTTAGACACTTCTTCTCCGTAAAAGCACATTCTATAGGTGCCCATTCTAATGCTTCAGAAATTGTCTCCAAAAGCTCCTGGATTGCGTCATACTTTTCTTCTTCTGCCTTTGTTCCTGTAATTGAAGCTCCGCCCATTATACTTGGTGCCATAGTACTCTGCGATAGACTACCCAGAGTGAAAAAATCTTCGGAAATATCGATGCCTAATTGATTAGCTATGGAGCATATGATTTTCTGCTCGCTTTCACTGATTTCTACTGGTTTATTAAACGCTAATGTGCATTTTGCTATTTTCTCTGGCATTTCAATACGCTTTTCTAATTTTCGTGCTGAGATATCGTCAAAAAGAGCTCGGATTTTCTCCAAATACCTACTCCTTGTCATTTTGGTGTTCGGAACAAATCTGATAAAAGGTGCGTTATCGCTGATATGTTGGCTTTGATCTATACCTACAATCTTTAATTCAGAATGACGCTCCCCCTTAACTTCTGCCACTCTTTTTTCACTTAAAAAATACTGAGATAAATGAGCAAAAAATAGCTTCTCGAATTCATCGTCCGATGAATATGTAAAGTAAATCCCT
>OIYO01000157.1_pt1 | contig 68754 bp, 73 predicted proteins | sample 1588191 | NCBI WGS metagenome assembly OIYO01 (sample SAMN03283275) | human gut metagenome | biome: human-associated habitat; material: feces | host: Homo sapiens | place: Peru | collected 2012 | reverse complement strand
CTTAATAATGTTAATATTGATCCTAAAGATATGGCTCATGTTGAAGCAATTATCTTATCAATGACACCAGAAGAAAGAAAACATCCAGAGATTTTAAAGGCTTCTCGTAAACAACGTATTAGTAAGGGCTGTGGAAGAGATGTTTCAGAAATAAACAGACTGTTAAAACAATTTGAAGAAATGAAAAAGATGATGAAAATGTTAAATAACGGTAATTTTAAGTTACCATTTTAAAGTTATTTAACTTTTTTTTTATTTTATTTTTTTTATTGTTGTGTTATACTTTATTAAAGTAGAATAGTATAGAGAGCATGGAGGGTATTTTGTGGATGGAATAAAAAAAATAAAAATAATTGCATTATTGGCTTTTTTTGTGGCTGTTATGAGTCTTGGTATTGGTTATTCTTCACTAAATACAACACTTGAGATAAGTGGAATGGCTAATGTTTATCAAGAAAAATATGAAGTTTCATTAAGCAATGTTCATAGTTTATTAAAAAGTGAAGGTGATACGCAAATAAGTACACCAATCCTTTTGAATGATACAATAATATTTGATTTAAAATTAACACAGTTAGATAATTATGTTAGTTTTATGTTTGATATAGTAAATTCAGGTAATCAAGATGCCAAAATTACAGATGTATATGTTGAAGGGTTAAATGAGTATGAACAGAATTTAGAAGTAGTATATGGAGAAAACCTTAAAGATAAAGTTATAAAAGGTGGCGAAAAAGTTTCAAATAATTTGTTTAAAATCACATATAAAAATGGAATATTTGATCCTTATACAGGTTTTCAAACAATAGATTTAAAAGGTGTTAAATTGGTAGTTAAAATGGCGAAGGTTTAATTATGAGGCAGATAATAACAGCTGTTTTACTAATATTTTTGGGAATAGTGTTGGTCTTAGCTTTGTGTTTTACTGATTATAAGATGTTGGCAGTTGGTTCAAATTCAATGAATGACTATCTAGCTAAAGGTGATATTATTATTGCGTATAAAGATGACTTTTCTAATTTAGAAGTTGGCGATGTAATAGTTTTTAAGCATGAAAATATTGATGTTATTCATCGTATAGTAGAAATAAAAAATGAAGATGAAATAGTTTTATCTACTAAGGGTGATAATAACGAAGTTGCAGATGGTTGGAATATAAAAGAAGATGATTATATTGGCAAAGTTATTTTTAAAGTAAAATACTTGGGTTATCCGACAGTTTGGATTAATGAATTAATAAAGGGTGATTAAGATGGCTAGAAAACAAGAAAAAATAGATTTTTCAAAAATGAAAAAAGTAAAAAAAATATCAAGTTATAAGGATGATACTTTTCATTTTTATTTATCATTTAAAGGAAGATTGATATCTTATTTTTTGATAATTATATTACTAGGAGTTAGTGCTTATTATTTTATTAATAAAGGAGTAGCTACTGATGATGTAATTACATTAAGTTATAATGAAAATGGTAATGTAAAATATGATGTGGAATTTTTAGATAATGATTACTATCGTGATGGTAATATGCCAGAAGGATCTGTTTATATTCCATCACTTATAAATAAAATTAAGACTAAATTTATGTATAATTATTATATATCAGATAATATGAAGATTAATTATGATTATAAAATTGTTGCTGAAGTAACTATTAATAATAGTAATGATGATATATTATATCGTAAAGAGGACATTATCTTTGAAAGTGATGAAATGTCAGGCAAATCTAATAAGATTAATATTAATAAGTTAGTTGAAGTTGATTATAAATATTATCATGATTTAGTTGCTAATTATATTGCTCAATATGGTGTTGGTTCATCAGCTACTTTAAAAGTTAAAATGGAAGTACAAAATATTGGTGAATATGATTTGTTCGCAAATGAATTAATTAAGAAAAATGATTTTTCTTTAACTATTCCATTAATGGGAAATGAAGCAAAGATTACTTTGAATAATGGTGAATACTTAAATGAGGGTAATTATGAAGAATTAGTTAAAACTGGTTCTGTTAATGAATTATCATTGTATATTGGTTTAATTTTCTTTGTTCTAGATATCTTATTTATTATTTATTTTATAACATTTATTTATAAGATTAGTCCAAAAAGAACAAAATATTGTAAATTAAGAGACGGTATTTTAAATGATTATGATAAAGTAATTGTTAATAGTAAAAAGATACCGGTTATAACTGATGAAACTGTTATTGATTGTTATAGTTTTTCTGAGTTATTAGATGCTCAAAGTACTTTACAAAAACCAATAATTTATTATGAAATAATTAGAAATCAAAAAAGTGCTTTTATTATAGTTGATAATGGTACAGTGTATCGATATATATTAAAAGAATGTGATTTAGAATATTAGAAAGAAAAAAAGTTTCTTTCTTTTTTTATAACTTTATTTTGTGGTATAATCTTGAAGTGTAAGAAGGTATGAAAGATGATTCAGATTTTTGATATCAAAAAAGCAAAAAATAATTTAAAAGTTACAGACGATGGAATATTTAAAGCATTTAAAGAAACTAGCATGATGGATAATCAAGAATTATTTAAAAAAGTTAATTCTTCTATGGATGGATTGAGTACTAAAGAGGCGAGGCAAAAGCTAGTGCAAAATGGCAAAAATATTGTTGTTAAAGATGATAAAAAGGGATTGTTTTACTTTTTAATTAATTCTTTTAAAGATGAATTTATTATAATATTGTTGTTTTTGGCTATTATAAATTTTCTTTTAGGTGATAAATTAGGTTCTTTTATTATTGTAGTAATTGCTATTATAAGTGCTTTAATAAGATTTTTTCAGGATTATGCAGTTTATAAATTTAATGTTAAGTTAAAAAATAAAATTTATTCAACTGTTTCTGTTTTGCGTGATGGTCAAGAAGTCGAAGTAAAAGTTGATGATGTTGTGGTTGGAGATTTGGTTTATTTAAATGCAGGGACAATAATTCCGGCAGATCTAAAAATTGTTGAAGCCAAAGATTTGTTCGTTAATCAGTCCGTTTTTACAGGAGAAAGTAAGTTGATTGAAAAGTTAGTGGATGGGGACGTTAAAATTAAGGATTTGTTTAATCTTAAAAATATTTGTTTTATGGGAAGCTCAGTTGTAAGTGGTCGAGGTCTTGGTTTAGTTTTTGCAACTGGTTTTGATACTTACTTAGGTAAAGTAGGACAGGAAGTTAATAGTAAAAAAGAATTAACTAATTTTGATAAAGGAATAAAAAATATTTCTAATTTATTAATCCGTTATATGGTTGTAGTTTGTTTAGTAGTTATTGTTATTGATGGGATTATTAAACAAAATATAAGTGAGGCGTTGCTTTTTGCTTTAAGCGTAGCGGTTGGAATAACACCGAGTATGTTACCAATGATTTTGAATGTTAATTTAACTAAAGGAAGTAAAAGTTTGGCAGCAAAAAAGACTTTGGTAAAAAAGATTGAGTCAATTCAGGATTTAGGAGCAATTGATATTTTGTGTACTGATAAGACAGGAACTTTAACTGAAAATAAAATAACTTTACAAAAATATATTGATGCTTTGGGAAATGAAAATGAAGAGATATTGCAATATGCTTTTTTAAATAGTTTTTATAGTACAGGGATAAAAAATTTAATAGATGTAGCTGTTTTGGATTATGGTAATAAAAAGGGTGTTGCCGAAACAGTTGGTCAATATGAAAAGGTTGATGAAATACCATTTGATTATAATCGTAAAAAACAAAGTGTTGTAGTAAAAAATAAAAGCATTTATCGTATGATTACCAAAGGAGCTTTAGAAGTAATTATTAATGATTGTAATCGAGTTAAAATGGGGAGTAAAGTAGTTCCTAATTCTGATGAAATAAAGAATAAAATTAAAGAAAAAGCAATTTCATTGGCTAATAGTGGAATGCAAGTAATTGCTTTAGCAGAAAAAAGAGAGTATCCAGGTAAAGATGAGTTTGATATTAATAATGAAAAAGATATGGTTTTCGTTGGTTTTGTGGCTTTTTTGGATCCAGCTAAAAAAGATGTTAAAAAGACTTTGTTAGAATTAAAGAAAATTGGTGTTAGTACTAAAATATTAACAGGAGATAACCCATATGCAACAAAAAATATTTGCAATATGGTTGGGCTTAATGGTGATGAAATATTGCTTGGAAGTGATATTGATTCGTTAAATGATGAAGAATTAAAGCAAAAACTTGATAAGGTTGATGTTTTTGCTAGAATGAATCCTTTACAAAAAGAACGTATTGTTGATTTATATAGAAAAAATGGTCATGTTGTTGGTTATATGGGGGATGGTGTTAATGACGCACCAGCTTTAAGTAAAGCAGATGTAGGAATATCTGTTAATACAGCAACTTCAATTGCCAAAGAAGCAAGTGATATTATTATTTTAAAACAAAGTTTGGATGTTGTAAGAGAAGGCGTTATTGAAGGAAGAAAAGTTTATGGAAATATAATAAAATATATGAAAATGGCTTTAAGTGCTGATTTTGGTGATGTTTTTAGTATTATGATTGCTAGTGTATTCTTACCTTTTTTACCGCTTTTACCGATTCAAATGTTATTACAAGATTTTATTTATGATTTTTCTCAAATTGGTATTCCTTATGATAATGTTGATTTAGAGTTTTTATTGAAACCGAAAAAGTGGGACACAAAAGGTATATCACGTTTTATGAAAATAATGGGGATTGTTAGTTCGTTAATTGATGTAATATCATTTATTATTTTCTGGTATGTCTTTAAGTATAATTCAGTTGAAAAGCAAATGTATTTTCAAACAGCTTGGTTTGTTACTTGTTTAGCAACAGAATTAATGATAATTTATAATGTAAGAACGGCTAAAAAACCATTTATAGAATCGATGGCTAGTAAAAAACTTAATTTGTTAACTTTATTTTCTTTAGTTTTAACTATTATATGTCCGATTGTTTTAAATAAAATTACAACTTTCCATTTTGTTGTTTTACCAAAAGGCTTTTATTTATATTTAGTTTTGCTTATTTTACTTTATTTTGTGATTGTTTCATTAGTAAAAAAAATATATATAAAGAAATATGGTGAATGGTTGTAAAAAGAACGAAAAGTTCTTTTTATTTTGGAAAAACCCAGACATAAAATGATCTTTATCATATTATAAATTAGAAAGGATGTTTTTTATGTTTGTAAATAGATGCTTTGACAATACAGAGGGAGCAGCTAAGGCAACACCACAACCAATGGCAACTGGAATGATGGGAGCAGGTGCTTGTGTTTGTCCACCAATTATGGAATGTCCACAAGAAAGAGTTTGTCATCGTCAAATGTGTTATGAAGTTCCACATATCATTCCAATAAATACTAAAATTATTAATCATCATGTCTATAGACATACTTATCAACCAATGTATACTTGTACAATGGAAGATGAAGTGTCTAATATTTATGATAATAATTGCAATGGAATGTATTAAGAGATAACTAATAAATTGGTTATCTTTTTCTTTTTTAGTTATTGTGATATAATGTAAAAGGTGAATGATATGAAAAAGAATGGTTATACAATGGTTGAGTTATTAGTTGTTATTATAGCGATGGGAGTTGTAACACTTGTTACTTTATCAGCAACTTCTTATGCTTTCAAGGATCATTCTGGTGAATTTTATGATGAAAAAATAACGGGAATTTTACATCAAGCAGAATCTTATGGTAAGACATTAAATACCTTAAAAGATGATGGTAATATGGTTATTACAGTTAATGATTTAGTAAAGAGTGGGTATTATGTTGGAGATGATGAGGAAGGAAATGTTGTTGATCCTCGTAATAGTAAAGCTAATTTGAATGGTTTAAAAATAAAGCTGACTTATAATGAAGACGGAACAATAAAAGCAACTATAATTAATGATGAATCTTAATAATTTGTAAATTTCTTGTCAAAAAAGAGTTAAAATACTATATAATTATAAGAAAATTATGTATTATATTAGTGTAAGGGCGTGATAAATGTGATATATCCATCTATTGACAAGTTACTTAATATTGTCGATTCTAAGTATAAGTTGGTCCACATTGCTTCAAGAAGAAGTAAGCAAATGCTTGAGAATAAACATTTTCAAATGAAACAAAGTGAATATGTTAATAAAAAAGAATTAGGACGTGCTTTAGAAGAGTTGGAAAAGGGATTAATTACAATAAAGTAATTAATTTTTTTTTGAGGAAAAAAAAGGCAAAAAAAAAGATGTTATGCAGCTTCTTCAACTGAAACATCTTTCTTATCGCATTTTCTAACACGAGCGCTTTTTCTAAATGATCTTGCTTCTCTAGCAGTTGTAACAATCTTTTCACCATCTATTGTGTAAGTTTGGTAATTAGGCTTTTGAGCATGTTTTGTAGCGTTCAATGCGTGACTTCTTCTATTTCCTGATAAAGGTTTAATATTACTAATTTTTGTAGCCATGTTTTCCGCCTCCTTAATAATTTTTGTTTCCTAATAGACTTTATCATAAAGTTATTGTAAAGTCAATTGATTTCGACCTTTTTCTTTTGGAAGTCACTATATAAAATATTATTTTTTCTTTGGAATAGTTGTGATATACTTATATATAATATATATTGGAAGGTGCTTTATGAATTTAGAATTACTTTTAACAATCTTAATTGTGCTAATAATAGGAATTATTTTTTTAAAGGCAATAAGACATATTTTAACGATTGTTTTTTGTTTAGTTTTATTATACTTTGTTTATTTTACATTTTTTACATTTCCAGGAGCAGTTAAATTTGAAATATTTAAAGAATCTTATGATTTAAATGCTTATCGTGTAAGTTTTACAGAACAAGATGGTGGAACAGAAACAAATAAAGTATATGATATTGGAAATGGATTAAAAAAAGAAATTGATTTTAAACAATTAAAATGTCAAAAAGAAGGACCAGTTATAGTTTGTGAACCAGTTAAGTAATATAGATTGTCTGTGATAATCTATATTTTTTATGGAATGATGATATTTAATAATGATTTATGGTATAGTATATTAAAAAAAATTAATGTTTTATCTTGTATAAAGTTTATTGTTTTTTTGGTATAATTAAAAAAGAAGGGTGGTAATAATATGTATGTTCCTTTAGGTATAAAATCTGATTATTCATTATTAAAAAGTTTAATTAAAATACCAGATTTAATAAATTATTTAAAAGAAAACAATATTACTACCTGTGCTTTACTTGATGATAATTTGTTTGGCAGTATTAACTTTTATGATATTTGTTTAAAAAATGATATTAAACCAATTATTGGTTTAGACGTATTAATAGCAAATTATCATATTTATTTGTATGCAAAAAACTATGAAGGCTATCAGAATTTATTAAAAATTAATACATTAATGCAAACTGATGAAGTAAGCTATGTATCTTTAAAATCTTATGCGAAGGATGTTATTGGAGTTTTGCCGTATCAAGCTAAAGATATTTATGAAGAAGTAGCAGGTATTTATAATGATTTTTATTTTGGTTACAAAGATGAATATGAATTAAAGAATGTTTTATTGTTTAATGAAAAGGTTGTTTATGTAAATGAAGTATGTTCCTTTGTTTTTAGTGATGTTAAGTACTTAGAGATTTTAAGAGGAATAGAAACGGGAAAAAAGGGTGAAATCGATTCTTTAACGGATAGTTATTTAGCTAAAGAAGTGTCAGAAAGTGATGCGGCAACAACAGAGGAGTTAGCTGCTTCTATTGATTTAGTTATTCCTAAAAATAATAAGTATATTCCCCATTATGATGATAAAATAACAGATTCATATGCTTTTTTGGTTTCTTTATGTAAGAAAGGGCTAAGTAAACGTTTAGGTGGTCAAGTTAAGCCAGAGTATATGGATAGATTGTTAATGGAATTAAGTGTTATTAAAAAGATGGGCTTTACGGATTATTTTTTAATTGTTTATGATTATGTTAAATATGCTAAGACCCATGGTATTTTAGTGGGACCGGGAAGGGGTTCAGCAGCCGGTTCGTTAGTAAGTTATGCCATAGGAATTACGAATGTTGATCCGTTAAAATATGATTTATTATTCGAAAGATTTTTGAATCCGGAACGTGTAACTATGCCTGATATTGATATCGATTTTGAATATAATAAGCGTGATCAAGTTATTAGTTATGTTAAAGAACGTTATGGAATAAAGAGAGTTGCTAATATAATGACTTTTGGAACTTTAGGAGCAAGGCAAGTTATTAGGGATGTTGGTAAGTATCTTGAGATTGCTGGTGACTTAATAGATAAGTTAAGTAATTTACTTAATCCTAAAGTTAGTTTAAAAGAAAATTATGAAAATAAATATGTTAAAGACTTTGTTGATAGTAATCAAAGTATTAAACGTTTGTATCATATTTGTTTTAAACTTGAGGGATTGAAAAGACATATAAGTACGCATGCGGCAGGAGTTGTTATTTCAGCTGTTGATTTAGATGATGTGATTCCAATTTGTAAGAGTGGTAATGATATATTAACTGGTGTAACCATGGAATACTTAGAGGAATTAGGTCTATTAAAAATGGATTTTTTAGCCTTACGTAATTTGACAATTATTCAAAATGTTTTAGATTTAATCAAAAATGAAACAGGCGAGAATATTAATTTAAATGAGATAGACTTTAATGATACAGAGACTCTTGCTTTATTTAGAAGGGTAGATACGGAAGGTATTTTTCAGTTTGAAAGTTCAGGAATGAAGAATTTTTTAGCTAAATTACAAGTTAGTTCTTTTGATGACTTAGTGGCTGCTTTAGCGTTGTTTAGACCAGGACCAATGGAAAATATTGACGTTTATATTCGTCGTAAAGAAGGTAAAGAAAAGGTTGTTTATCCAGATCCTTCATTGGAAGAAATCTTGGCTCCAACTTATGGTATTATGATTTATCAAGAACAAATTATGCAAGTTTTAGTTAAGATGGGGGGATATTCTTTTGCGGCCGCTGATAATATTAGAAGAGCCATGAGTAAGAAAAAAGTCGAAGTAATGGAACAAGAACGCGAGGTTTTTGTGGCGGCTTCTTTAAAAAATGGTTATACAAAAGAAACAGCTGAAGAAGTATATGATTTAATAATAAAGTTTGCAAATTATGGATTTAATAAAGCACATTCTGTTTCTTATGCTATAATAGGTTATCAGATGGCTTATTTAAAAAGTAAGTATCCAGTTTATTTTATGGCTAATTTACTTAATATGAGTATTGGTAGTGATATTAAGACGAAGGAATATATTGATGAAGCTAAAAAGAAAAATATTATGGTTTTTAAGCCTAATATTAATATTAGTACAGAGCAGTATATTATTAAGGATAAGGCTTTATTATTACCGTTAAATACGATTCATAATGTAGGCGAGTCTTCTGTTGAATTGATAATTTGGGAAAGAAAACAAAATGGAAGATATACAGATTTCTTTAATTTTGTTGCGAGAACTTATGGTAAGAGTGTTAATAGAAAGACGATAGAGTCATTAATTGATGCTGATGCTTTTAGAGATTTTAAATTTAATCATAATAGTTTATTTAAAATGATTGATAGTGCGCTTGATTATGCGGTGTTATGTAGTGATTTAGATGAATCTTTAGTCATGAAACCAAATATTATCTTACAACCGGAGTATACTGAAGGGGAGTTAATGGCAAGAGAATTGGCTTGCTTTGGCTTTTATGTTACTAATCATCCTTCAAGTAAATATCAAAGTGGTATTATGAAAATTAATAAAATGAAAGAAAACTTTGATAAGTATGTTGATTTGGTTGTTATTGTTGGTAGTATTCGAAAGATTAAGACAAAAAAAGGCGAAGATATGGGCTTTATTTCGGGAAGTGATGAAACTGGAACTTGTGATTTTATTATTTTTCCGAAAAATGATAAATATTTAATTAATTTAGCAAAAGATGATTTAATTAAAGTAAGAGGTCAAGTGACTAAAAGAATAGATAAATATCAAATAGTAGTTAGAAGTATAGAAAAATTGTAGTGAGGTATAAAAAATGAATGAGATGGAACGTTTCTTTAATAGTATTGATTTTGTTGATAAAGATGGTGCTTTTTTAGAGGCTACAATCTCTAAAGTTGTTCTAAATAGACAAAAAGAATCTTTTGAAGTATTTATTGAAAATGAGAAACCTATTAATCCAGTGGTCACACTAGAGCTTACAAAGTGTGCTAAAAGAGGGATTAATGGAAAAAGTAAATGTCATATTAGTTTTATTTATAATGAGATGGAAGATGAAGATATTCTAGATGCTTTTAAGGTATTATTGGGTGAATTAATTGCAAAACGCCCTTCTTTAGTTTCTTTAGAAAATAAAAATATTAGTATTGATGATGATTTTATTATCGTTGAACTTGATTCACGAAGTGAAGAGTTTGATATTTTAAAAAAAGAAATAAGAGGTTTATCTCAAGGCTTAGTTGAATTAGGCTTCTATGATATGGAAATTACAACAGCTATTAATAAGGAAAACGAGAAAAAAATTCAAGAAGAAATTGAAGCAGACCGAACACGTAAGATTGAAGTAAGTTATGAGGAACCAGTTAATAATTCTAACTATAATAGTTATGGTAATAAGGGGGGCTTTGTACCAAAGAAAAAAGTTGAATATTCAAGAGAAGGCTTAGTTACAATTGAAAGTATTAATGTTGAGGAGAACAATGTTCATTTAGAAGCTTATATATTTGGTTCAGAGTTTAATCAGTTGAAAACAAAAGATGGTCGTGATTTATTTTTAATAACTTTAAAGATAAGTGATAATACATCAAGTATTTTAGCTAAATGCTTTGCGAAAGATGAAGAAGATTTTATAGCTAAATCAAAAGAGTTAAAAAATGGCGAATGGTTCTCTTTTAAGGGACAAGTTCGCTATGATAATTTTGCGAGTGATTTAGTATTTAATTTTCGTAGTTATGAAAAACTAACGGATGTTCCGTCTTTTAAGAGGGTTGATAATGAACCAGAAAAACGTGTTGAGTTGCATGCACATACGATGATGAGTCAGATGGATGGTGTATGTGACGAAGTGAAATTGGTTCGTCAAGCCATGGAATGGGGACATCGAGGAATTGCTATAACAGATCATGATTGTTGTCAGTCATTTCCTCATGTTTTTGGTGAAGTAACTTCTTTTAATAAAGGTTTAAAGAAAAAAGCTCAAGCGAAGATAGATGATTTGAAAAAGAGTTTAGAAGAAATTCGTTCATCAGAAAATCAAGAAGGTATTGGTGAGATGGAACGAATGATTGCGGAGGCTGAAGAAGAGAAGAAACATTTACCTTTCTTTAAAGCTGGTTATGGTGCTGAGATTGAAATGTGTGAATCATTTTTAAATGTTTGTTTTAATGCGACAAATGAAGAAATTGAAAATAATACATTTGTTGTATTCGATACAGAAACAACTGGTTTTAATCCTGGTCTTGGTGATTCAATGATTGAAATAGGTGGGGTAAAAATCCATAACGGTGAAGTCGTTGATCGTTTTGAAGAATTAATTAATCCAGGACATCATATAGATGAGCAAATAACACGTGTAACAGATATTTCCGATGATGATGTTAAAGATGCTTTAGATGAAGAAACAGTTACAAAACGTTTTAAAGAGTGGATAGGTAATTTACCTTTGGTTGCTCATAACGCTCGATTCGATAAAAATATGCTAGATATGGCTTATTATAAGTATGGTTTAGGTAAAGTTTCTAATCCTATTATTGATACTTTGATGCTATCAAGAGTTATTAATCGTGATTTAAAGAAACATAGTTTAAAAGCATTAGGTAAATTCTATGGAATTGATACTGGTGAAGCTTTGGAAGATGATGAAGAAAAATTATCAGAATCAGGAGCAAGTGGAACTATATTAGATAGTTCAATTGGTAGCTTATTTAAAAAAATTATGGTTGATGATGAAGAAGTATTAACCATAACAAAAGAAGAATATTATGATGTTGATATTACAACTGAAGAAAGAGTAAAGAAATATCGTAATATTTATCATTTAAATAAGGTTCAAAAAGCTTCCAAAACAGAAAAAATAAAATTGACAGTCGAAGTAAATGAAGGAGTAACTTTAAATGATTTTGTGCCAGAAATTAAGTTACATCCAGCAGAAAATGATATTCAAATTAATTATAGTGATGCTTTTGGAGAAAAGACTTTAACAATTGTTGTTTATGTTGGGCAACACCATGGGGCCGATGTCGACTCGGAAAATACAGCATATATTTTTAATAAAATGTTAAGTCAAATTAGAGGAGTTAAAACTTTAGAAGATTTGAATAACTTAGGATTGTTAGAAGAAATTAGTTTTAAAAACAATCCCAAATTACTTGATCATATTGGTGAATTAAGTACGTTAAGAAATTATGTTTTTAAATCACTTGAAGATGAAGTTGTAGAAGACGATTTAGACTATCCATTTGCTAAATATGGTAATATGGAGTATCGTTTTAAATTTCCATGGTGTCATGAAGATCATTTACAAATGTATGAAAATATTCCGTCAAAGACTTATACTGAGCATATTGCTAATATGTATGATAACAGTAAACATATTACTTTTATTGCTAAGAATAAAGTTGGATTAAAAAATTTATTTAAGATAATAAGTTATGCTAATACTAACTTTATTCAGCGTAATGCCCGAATACCACGTAAGTTGATTGAAGAAAATAGAGAAGGCTTATTAGTGGGAAGTGCTTGTTTAAATGGAGAAATATTTTATTTAGCAGAAGTTAGAAGCGAAGAAGATTTAATAGAAGCAATGCAATTTTATGATTATATCGAAGTTCAACCACCAGCTAATTATGAGCACTTATTACGTGGTCATGATATTAATAATATAGATCATTTATATAAATGTCTTAAGAAGATTATAAAATGTGCGAAAGCAGCTGGTAAGTTGATTGTAGCAACGGGAGATGTCCATAATATAAATAAAGAAGACCGATTATATCGAGAAATTATTGTTAATCAAAATGTTCCTGGTAAAGGACGTCATCCATTAGCAAGATATTTAAATGGTAGTAGTAAGCAAAACACTAATAATGAAAATATTCAAGCTACTATAAAGGCTGCAGGTAGTCGAGGAATTAGTTTAGACGATTTAGATAAGAAGTTATTAAAATATATTTATGTTTTGACAAAAATAAGGAAGATTCCGATTACGGCGACTAATTTAGCTGATATATATGCAATTAATAAAAATAATACTAATGAAGAAATTTTTAAAGGTAAAAATGGTGAAGAAGAAAAGCTTAAATTTGTAAATTCTTCATTGCGTAAATTATTAGTAGCGGGAATTGTTAGAGAAAATGAAGGAATATATGAATTATTAAGTAATTATAATGATTCAGAAACAGTTAAGTCAGGTCATATTCCTAATCAATTTTTTAGGACGACTCGTGAAATGTTAGATGAATTTTCCTTCTTAGAAGATAAGGATTTGATTAAAGAAATAGTCATTGATAATCCCAATAAGATTATTGGTATGCTAGAAGAAATAGAAGTTGTTATTTATCCTGATAAGCCTTATTCACCAATTATTGAGCACTCCCAAGAAACGTGTCGCGATTTGGTTTTTGATAAAGCGCATAGTATGTATGGAGATCCATTGCCTGCTAATATTGAGGAACGTATTGCACAGGAATTTTATGGTGATAAAATTAATGCTTTGGTTAAAGAAAAAATTGCTATTGATTATCCCGAGATGAGTGATGAAGAAAGAGATAATATTTTTACACCAACTTTGCATGATGTTATCATGAGTGGTTATGATGGAGTTGTTAATTTGAAAAAGGAACAAGTTCTTAGAACAAGTGAAGAAGAATTAACAGAAGAACAAGCTATTGAGAAAGCAAAAGCGCAACTAACTGGTATTATTGGAGGGGGATTTGATGTTATTTATTTGATTGCCCAAAAGTTAGTTAAGCACTCTAATGATGATGGTTATTTGGTTGGTAGTCGTGGTTCAGTTGGTTCATCATTTGTTGCTAGTATGATGGGAATCACGGAATGTAATGGGTTACCAGCACATTATTATTGTCCAAATTGTCAACATAGCGAATTTGAAGATGAAAATGGAGTAGCTTATTCTGAAAATTATCCATCAGGATTTGATTTGCCAGAAAAAAAATGCCCAAAATGTCAAACTGTTATGGTTCATCAAGGTAATGATATGCCATTTGCAACTTTCTTAGGTTTTGCAGGTGAAAAAGTTCCTGATATCGACTTGAATTTCTCTGGAGATAATCAAGCTTCAGCACACGAATATACGAAAGTTTTGTTTGGAACAGATAATGTTTATCGTGCTGGAACAATTGGAACGGTAGCAGATAAAACAGCTTTTGGTTACGTTCAAGGGTATTTTGAAGAACGCCTTTATGATGTGTTAAAGATTGAAGCTCAAAGTTATGGTTTGTCAGTAACTGGTAAGGATGAACTGAAGAAAAAAGGTGTTATTAAGTCCTTTATAAGAGTTCCTGAGGTTGAACGAATAAGTGTTGGTTGTACTGGGGTTAAAAGAACAACTGGACAGCATCCTGGCGGAATTGTTGTTGTACCGGGCTATAAAGATATTTGGGATTTTACGCCATTCCAATATCCTGCCGATGATCCAACCGCGGCTTGGCGTACTACTCACTTTGATTACCATGCAATAGATGCGGACTTATTAAAACTAGATATACTAGGACACGATGATCCGACGGTTTTAAGAATGCTTCAAGAATTAGCTAATAAATATATTACGCATGGTCAAGAAGATTTTGATGTAACGGCGATTGACTTAGGAGACTTGGATACCATGAAAATATTTACGGGGCCAGAAATTTTGGGAGTTGATCGTTATAAGTTAAGAGGTTCTGTTGATAAAAATGGACGTAAGTATTGTCCAACTGGAACCTTAGGAGTTCCAGAATTTGGAACATCCTTCTTACTTGGCATGCTTGAAGAAACTAAACCAACAACCTTTGCCGAACTTATTAAAATATCTGGTTTGTCACACGGAACAGATGTTTGGTTAGGAAATGCCAGAGATTTGTGTACACCTAATGAAAATGGGGTTATTCAAGTTCCCTTTAAAAATGTTATTGGTTGTCGTGATGATATTATGGTTAACTTGATTCAATGGGGATTACCACCAGCGAAAGCCTTCAAAATCATGGAATTTGTTCGTAAAGGAAAAGCTAGTAAAGATCCAGCTACTTGGGCAGAACATGCGCAATATATGAAAGAACATAATATTCCAGAATGGTATATTGAGTCATGTCATAAGATAAAATACATGTTCCCTAAGGCGCATGCGACCGCTTATGTTACATCAGCCTTTAGAATAGCTTGGTTTAAAGTTCATTATCCAATATTATATTATTGTGCTTACTTGTCAATAAGACGTGATCAGTTCGATATTGAATCCATGATCAAAGGCGAAGAGGCAATTCGCGCAAAAATCGATGAATTAGATGCAAAAGGAAATAGTATTTCTAATAAAGAGGCAGATACAAGAGAAACATTACTTTTATGTTTAGAAATGTGTTGTCGTGGTTTCTATTTTAAAAATATTGATGTTGATAAGAGTGATGGTAAAAAATTTGTTATTACAGAAGATGAAAAAGGTTTAATTATTCCATTTAGAGCCTTAGATGGTTTGGGAGAAAATGTTGCCGAGGCGATAGTTAAAGCTCGTAAAGGTGGTCCATTTATTTCAATGGAAGATTTACGAAATAGAGGTAAGGTAAATACGAGCGCAATGGAAAAATTAAAAGCTTTAGGTTGTTTAGACAATATGTCTGAAAGCAATCAATTAAGTTTATTTTAGATAAAAAAACATTATCAATTGAGATAATGTTTTTTTGTTATTTGTTTTTAGAAATTTTTTCAAAGACATAGTCGTCGTTAACTTTTTTAAGTGTTATTGTGAAATGTTCAAATTCATTCAATTTATCTTCTTGTAATTCTAACTTATCAGATTCATAAACTTTTTCTTTATTATTAGCATCTTTAGTAAAATAGTATTTATTATTATAATTGTATACATAGGCAACTGCTATTTCAGTATTAAGTTTATTATTACTAGTAGTAGTTTTTATTATTTTATATAGAAGATATGTGTTGTCAGTATTTACCGCTAATTCAGTAGTTGAACGAAGGTAAACATCAAACTCACTATTATAAAAGTATTGGAATTTATAATTAATGCCAGCACTATAATCTTTATTATCAAAATCAACACCAAAGATTTTTTTAATAGCGTTACGAATACTGCTACCACTTATTATAGTCATATTATCAGTATCAAAACCATCATTTTTTAAAGCATTAATAACGGTATTGGAAACTTCACTTTCAGAATTATTAATAGCGTATTCGAAGGCTGTTGTTAGAATATTTCCAATAGTTAAGTCGTCGTAAGTAACTGAATCTCTATTATATAACAAGTCTAAGCCATTATAAGCTGTTCCTTGGCCATAGGTCAGCTTGGTAATATAATCAACTGTGGCAGTTTCAGCAATTTTTGTTTCTTCATCGTTAGCTAATTTACCATCTTTTTTCTTTGAAGACTGTTTGATGGCCAAGAAAATAACTAAGGCTATTGCTAAGATAAGTACTACTAATAAAATAATTTTTTTATTATCTAATTTTTTCATTTTTATAACCTCTTCTCTATTCTAAATGATAGCATATATTTAATAATTTATCTATATATTTTAATTATTTTCATTTTTTCTTTTTTGTGATAGGATTTAAATAATGGTTTTTAATATTTAGTGAGGAGTGTTTTAAAAAATGGCTAATGTTATATGTAATGAAGTAGAAGAAGTGTTTAATCCTTTAGCTTTTTATGAGGGAAATTATATTTTTCCAATAGATACTTTATATGATTGTTCAAAAGTAGTGAATGGTAGAAACCTGGTAAAAGAATATTTTTATGATAATTATCTTCGTAAGCTAAATTCTTTAATTGATGACTTTAAACTTTGTATGAAAGGGATTGCTTTAAAGTCTGATGCTACTTTGACTCATAATAGTCGTGAATTGAAAATTTCTTTAGAATTTATTTGTTATGCTATTTGTGAAAGGTTTGCAGGATGTTCACCTGAACTTTCAGGAGATTATTTTAAGAATAAAGAAATTTTAAGTGATTTTTTTAGAAAATATAAAAAAGCAATTACTGCTTTAAAAAATGAGACTTCTTTAGAAGGATTAGAAAAAGAAAGTTCTGCTTTAATAGAATTATATAACGATAATGAACAAATGAAGAAAGAATTTATGGGAAAAGATTATATTCCCGGAAGTTTTAATTCTTTTTTAGATAAAGTTAGAGATTGTATAGTAACGTTTTTAGTAAGATATAATCAAATGGCTCAAGTTTGTGATAAACCAATATCTTTAGAGGCTTTAAATGATTGTTTAGATTTAGAAAAATTTGAATTTGCGATGGCCAATATTTTAATTGATTTAACAAAATTAGTCGAGCAAAATGATAACAAAGTACATAATAGTTTTATATACGTTGATTTATATATGCAAAAAATTCAAGCACTTAAAGAGTTAAGTAATTATGATTTCAAAATGAAAGTTACTTGTTTTGATTGGACAAAAAGACTTGTTAAATTAGATGAATTAATAAATGAGTGGAGTGCTATTAGGAATAGACATCCAGAATATCGTACATTTTCGATGGATATTGCTGATGGTGTTAATTATCGTGATGCAGAAGTAATGAGTGGTTTGTTAGAAAGATTGCGAAAATTAGTAGAATCAAAAGAATTAGTAGCTTCATGGAACTTTGTTAGAAAAGGACAGGCTGATCATACTAATTATGCTCCTCGTGAAAAGAAATTTGGTTCTAAAGAAGGAAAGACAAAAGAAGAAAAAGATCGTGAATTAAGAAGAAGATTAGATTTCTTTGAACAAACATCATATTTATATAGAATAGAAGGAATAAACAATTTTTCTGGCTATGTAGGTTATATTTATGGTAATGGAAAAGTAATATTCGAAAAATTTTATAAAGATTTGGATAGTTATGAATTAGCTTCCGAAAATGCCACATATGTTATGAACTTGGACAATTTTATTGAAATGTCTAAAAAAACTAAAGTAGAAATTATGCAGTATATAAAAGATGGAGAAACAAAAGTAAAAAGGAAATATCATACAGCAAAATGGGAAGTAAATATGAGTAATTTAATTAATGAAACAGGTTATGATACGGAGACACTTTCTCTAATAGATAATTTAGTATCAAGTAGTGAAATTAAAAAAAAGGGTGTTAATAATGTATAAAATATTGGGTATTATGGATAGTGAAAAAGAAATTTTAGAACAATTAATTGAAATTGACAATAAAGTTATGAATGATAAATTAACTTATAAAGATATTTTAAAAAAGACAATGAAAGCATTGAAAGAAAAAAAAGAGTTGAAAGTAGATAAAGATATGTTATTTATAACAGAAGGTGACTATGAACTTACTATAGGAATATTAAGTAAGATAGAAAACATGGAATGTAAAGTTGTTATTTTTATAAATCAGAATTATATAGCATTAAATAAATGGCTTATTAGTAAATATCATGAATTAACTGGGAATATGCAACATATAATAGATTTTGGAGATAACTATAATGCTTATATTGGAAAAGATTATAATGTTATACCAGTAGGTAGTGATGATTATAAAAAAATAGTTTGGGATGATTTTTGTGAATAGAAAACCGGTAATAGGAATATTAGCAACTAGTAATTATATGGTAAGTGATGATTGTTTCTTAGATACTTATCGATATGGAAATAATTATATACGAAAATTGGTTGAATTAGGTGCTGTTCCTTTGTTAATTCCTTTTTGTGATGAAAAAATAATAGAAGAGTCATTGGCAATGTGTGATGGTTTGTTGTTACCGGGAGGAAGTAGGATACGACCAGTTAATTTTGAAGTTATTGATTATTTTTATCAAAAGAAAAAACCTATTTTAGGTATTTGTATGGGAATGCAGACTTTAGCGATGTATTCGGTAAATAAAGAAAGTACAGAGGTAAAAAGAATTATTGAAAAAATACCAAGTGATCAACATTGGCCAGTGGAAGTAAAAAGGAATAATTCAAACATAACTGTTCATAAAGATAAAGTACTTTCTGATAGTAAGTTAGCGAAAATAATAGGTGAAACAGAAATAGAAGTTAATAGTGTTCATCATAATTGTATTATAACTGTCGGTAGTGAATTTATGGTTAGTGCTCGTAGTTTAGATGGGATAATTGAAGGAATAGAATATAAAGGTAATGATCGTTTTATAATAGGAGTACAATTTCATCCCGAGTTATTGCCTCAATTTAATAATATTTTTGAAAAATTTATTGCGGAGTGTCAGAAGGATAGATAAGAATGTCTATCTTTTTTTATAAAAAGGGTTATTATTTGGTATAATATGAAATAGGTGGTTAAATGAAAAAAGTAATATTGGTAGATGGAAATAACTTAATGTTTAGAAGTTATTATGCAACAGCTTATACAGGTAATGTTATGAAAAATAGTAAGGGAGTACCTACTAATGCTTTGTATGGTTTTGTTGGGATGATGAATAAAATTATTCATGAAGAAAAACCAGAATATATAATGGTGGCTTTTGATATTGGTAAAAATTTTCGTAAACAGAAATATGAAACTTATAAAGATGGTCGTGCAGAAACACCAAACGAATTAAAAATGCAAATGTCTGTTGCAAGAGATATTTTGACAGCGATGGGGATTAAATATTATGAAATGGAACCATATGAAGCAGATGATATAATTGGAACTTTTGCTAAAAAATGTGAAGAAGATGATGATTATGTAGCAACGATTGTTTCTTCAGATAAAGACTTATTGCAATTATTATCTGCTGAAGTTGATATAAAACTATTAAAACAAAAAGATTATATTCGCTATAATCCACAAACATTTAAAGAAGATTGGGGATTTGAACCAATTAGAATGATTGATTATAAAGCTCTAGCTGGTGATGCTTCTGATAATATTCCTGGGGTTAAAGGTATTGGTGATAAAACAGCAATCAACTTATTAAAACAATATGACACAATTGAAGATATCTATGAACATATTGATGAGCTTAAAGGAAAAGTTAAGGAAAAATTACTTAATGATAAAGATAGTGCATTTATGAGTAAGGAAATAGCAACAATATATCGTGAAGTTCCAATAAATGATAGTTTAGAGGAAGTTAAATACAATGGACCTGATTTAGTAGCTTTAAATAAATTATATGAAGAATTAGAATTTTATTCTTATATAAAGAAGAATGTGGAATCTTCCAAAGCAATAACAAAAGAGATAAAGTATATTAATGTTAAGAGTAGGGAAGATTTAAGTAAGTTAGAAGAACAAGTTAGTCTTTATGTGGAATGTAGTCAGGAAAATTATCATGATGGGGAAATTATTGGCGTAGCTCTTAGTGATAGTAAAAATAATTATTTTATAAGTAATAGTATTTTAGAAGAAGTAGGAGATATTTTAAAAGATAAAACAATTTTTACTTTTGATCAAAAGAAAAACTTTGTTTTATTGAAAAAATTAGGTTTAGAATTAACTGTAAAAGATGACTTAATGATTGCGGCTTATTTACTTAATATAACTAGTAAAGATGATATAGCTTATTTAATGAATAGTAATGATTGTGAAGTAGCTTTTTATTCGCAAAGTTTAAAAGAAGGCTTTAAAAAGTCAGATATTGTTTTAAAGAGTAGATTTATTTTTGATAAGCGAGATTACTATGTAAATTCTTTAGAAAAAGAAGAAATGTTATCTTTATATTATGATATTGAAATGCCTTTAGTTACAGTTTTAGCTAATATGGAATATGATGGTGTTATTGTTAAACAGTCTATTTTAGAAGATATGGGTAAAGATATGGAAGAAAGGATTAGTGAATTAGCTCATAGAATATATGAATTAGCTGGTGAAGAATTTAATATTAGTAGTCCTAAGCAACTTGGTGTTATATTATTTGAAAAGTTACAACTTCCTTATGCTAAGAAGACTAAAACGGGTTATAAAACAGATGTTAATATTTTGAATAAACTTGTTAATGAACATGAAATAGTAGGAAAAATTTTGGAATACAGAGGTTTAACGAAAATAAAAAGTACTTACTTAGATGGTTTAGCTAATTACATTAGAGAAGATGGAAAGATACATACTATTTATAAACAAAATTTAACGAGAACAGGACGTTTATCTTCAGTTGAACCTAATTTACAAAATATTCCAGCACGTGATGAAGAAGGAAGAAAGATTAGAAAAGCCTTTTTACCAGAATTTGATTGCTTTTTAAGTGCTGATTATTCCCAAATGGAATTACGTGTTTTAGCACATGTTAGTGATTGTAAGGAATTGCAAGAAGCATTCATTAAAGATGAAGATATTCATACAAGAGTAGCTGCAGATATTTATGGTATCGCAATGGAAGATGTTACTAAATTACAGAGAAAGACGGCGAAAGCAGTTATCTTTGGAATTGTTTATGGAATATCAGGTTTTGGCCTAGGAGAAAACTTAGAAATAAGTGCTAAGGAAGCTAAAGAATTTATTAATAAATATTATGAATTGTATCCAGGAGTTAAAAAATATATGGATAACATAGTTATGGAAGCTTATCGTGATGGTTATGTAAAAACTTTATTTAATAGAAAAAGAGTAATTGATGAATTAAATAATAAGAATTTTATGATAAGACAAAGTGGTGAACGTATTGCTCTTAATACACCAATTCAGGGAACAAGTGCTGATATTATGAAAAAAGCAATGGTAGGTGTATTTAATGATATGAAGAAAAATAACTTACGTTCTAGAATGCTTTTACAAGTTCATGATGAATTAATCTTTGATGTTGTAGAAGAAGAAAAAGAAATCTTAGAGAAGATTGTTAGAGATAATATGGAACATTGTGTTACTTTAGCTGTCCCTTTAAAAGTAAGTCATGATTATGGTAAAGATTGGTATGAAACAAAATAATTAATTAGGCACTTTATAGTGCTTTTTTTTATGGATTTATGGTATTATATACGTTGTATAGGAGGAGTAAAATGAAGGAAGTAAAAAAATTTATAATAGCTAGTCTAGTTATTATGTTGTTAAAAATTGTTGGTGGTTTATTATGTAATAGCTATACTTTAATTGAAAGTTCAATATATGAATTATTGATGATAGTTTTAATTACTTTAACTTCTAAAAATAAAGAAAATAATAAAAAGAAAGCTTTATTAAGTTCACTAATAGGCTTGGTTTTTGTTATTTTAGGAACTTTGGTAACTTTATTATTGTTTACGTATCCAGTTACAAAGGTTAGTTTTGGAATAATATTATTTGTTATATTAAGTGTTTTCATTAGGTATGCAGTTGGATGTTTTACAACTAATACTAGCTATAATAAAAGAAATGGTTTACTTACAGTCAGTTATTTAAATAGTAATATGGACTTCTTATTATGTGGTGTTAGTTTAGCAACTTTACTTAGTAAAATAAATATTTTTATTTTAAAAGATGCTGATAAAATAGGTTGTATCTTTATCTTGGGTTTAATTATTTGGAAATCTTTAAAAATAATTTTAAATAGTTTTAAAGTAATGGAAGATGAACATAAAGAATTAAGTGAAGAATATACTGATGAAATAACTAATAGAACAGAAGTTAAAAAAATAGATAAATTAGTATTAAATAACTTTGGGGGAATAAAAGCAATTAAATTAGATGTCGAATTAAAAGAAAATATAAGTATTATAGATCTTAATACATTTATTGTTACATTACAGGATTATTTATTAAAAGAAGCTGATGTTGCTTACCTTATAATGAGTAATAATATAGTAAAAAAGAAAATTAATGTAAGGAGTTTGAAACAAGATGCCAGAAATAGCAGAAGTAGAAACAGTAAGACAAACGTTAAAAAAACGAATTCTAGGAAGAAAAATCAAAAACGTTAATATTTTATACGATAAAATTATTGAAACAGATGTAAAAGAATTTAAAGAAAAATTAATTGGTTTAAAGTTTGAAGATATTTTAAGAAAAGGCAAATGGTTAATGTTTGATATAGGTGATTATTATTTATGTAGTCATTTACGAATGGAAGGCAAGTACTTTATTAAAGACCATAATGAAGAAATAAGTAAACATGAACATATTATTTTTGAATTTGAAGATGGAGTAGATCTTCGTTATCATGATACTCGTAAGTTTGGCAGAATGGCTTTAGTTTTAAAAAAAGATATTGCTGATTATGAACCAATAAAAAAACAAGGAATTGAACCAATTGATGATAAATTAACTAAAGAATACTTGTATGATAATTTTCATAATCGTAAATTACCAATGAAGACATTATTACTTGATCAAACAATTATATCTGGCTTAGGTAATATTTACGCTGATGAAGTCCTTTTTGGAGCAGAGATTAATCCTTTGCGTTTAGGAACCGAAATAAAAGTTGATGAATGTCAACAAATTGTTGTGGCTAGCAAAAAAATTATTGAGGAAGCTATTAAATGTGGGGGGACAACGATTAGAAGTTATACCTCTAGTTTAGGAGTTACAGGAAGATATCAAGAACATTTAATGGTTCATAAAAGAGAAAATGAAGCTTGTAAGGAATGTGGAGCAATAATAAAAAGAATTGTCGTTGGTGGAAGAAGTACTTATTATTGTCCAAATTGCCAAAAATAAAGAGGTGTTTTGATGAAAAAGATACAAAAGGGGCTTTTTCTTATTAGCTTATGTTGTTTATTAATGACTTTAAGTGGTTGTGGCGAAACAAGAGCAGATAAGGAATATGCAAAAAATCCGCAAGATTATGTACTAAAGGAATTAAAGGAAAAATATGCAATAGAAGCAATTGTAGAAAAAGAAGAAACTAAAGTTTATAACGGAAAAAATGGGAAAATAGAATATGAGTATTTTGTTTTATCTTTAAAAGATGATAAGGATTTTAAGTTTAATGCGGTCACAATGTGGGAAATGGAAGAAAGAAATTTTAATAGACATTATAAATTTGCAACTAATTATGCTAGTTTTATTAATTATAAATTGCTTACAGAATACTTTAATAATTATCCTAAGATAAAATTTATTGGAGAACTTGGTGAAGTTTCAGATAAAACTTTTTTACGCAACTATGAAATGGGAATTTATATAGATGATACTAATTATTTAAATGAAATTCCTAGTATTTTAATTGGTGCTCAAAATTCAATAAATTCACTTTATGATGTTAATTTAAGTGTTAAAAGTAATGGAAAAGTAGTAACTATTATGTTAAAACCAAGACATAATAGTCGTACTTTAGAAGAAATTACTAAAGATTTAGAAAAACTAAAATAAGTAATGAAAATAAAAAGTCTTGCATATAGTTAGATGTTGTGTTATAATCCTCGACAGCACTTGAGAAAGGGGAAAAAATATGAACATTATTTATTTAGATGGTCAAAGTGAAATTAATAGAGAAATATTAATGAGATTAGTAGCTAATAATGCAGCTAGAGGTAATAATAAATTGTTAGAAAATATAAGAAAATATCATTTAGATGATATAAGTAGAATTTGTGATTATATAATGAGTATTTTAGGAGGATCAATTATTGATGCTAGAGTTTTAAATGCTTGTTATCATCAAGCTTTAACTGAATTAAATATTGATAGTAATAAGATAACAAAAGCAATGGTTACTTCTAACGATGTTCAAGTTAAACAAGGATTGGCTATGTAATAGTAAAGGACTTAGAAATAAGTTCTTTTTTTTGAAGCTTTATGTTAATTAAGAGAAGTGTTATAATTTAGATAGGTGGTAGTATGAAAAAAGATTATCTTGTTGTTTTGATGATTTGTACAATTATTTTTGGTGGAGGATATATAGTTCATTTAAAAAGTAGCAATGGTCTTTCGACTAATGTTAAAGAAGAAGTTATAAATAATGAATTTGCTCCAACAGAAACTAATGATAACGATACTTTTGTTTATGATGAAACTAAACGTTTAAAAGAAAGCTCTTATTCTTTACAGCAAGTTTATGATTCAATAGCATCTAAAAAAGGTCAAATAGAAATTCAAATTCCTGCTGAACTTAATGATATTTATCAAAATTTTTATGATTATTTTGATGGAAGTAACTTATTTTATAATGTTTATGGTGAAAGTTATAATTATGATGAATATATGTTTGTTCATTCTTATAGTAAATTAAGAAATAATTCAGAAATGTTTGGTTTGTATTTGATTAATTATACTAAGTGTCAAATTTTTTCTAACGTCGATAATAATAGTCGTACGCAAATGACTAAACAGTATTGTGAAAATGAACCACAAGAGTAGGTGATTATAATGAAAAAGATAATATTAAAAGCTTTTTTAATTATGTTAATTATTTTTTCTTTTGCAAGAGTAAGAGCTTTGGAAGTTGGAAAGATGGGAATAATTGTAAATCGTTGTGTGTTAAATAATGATAATAAAATAAATATACCAGTTAAGGTTATCGGTTTAAATAATGGTTTATTAAGTAGTAAAATTCTAGAATATGAACTTGGAATGATTGATAATGATACCGATTTATATTCTGTTTCGATTCAAGATGTAAATGGTGAATATTTTAGAGATATTTTAATTGATGACAAACAAAATGGTGATAAAAAAAGTAAAATTTTATTTTATTTAAATAAAGATATTAATTTAAAAGAAATGAAAGAAATTTTAAACTTTAACTTGGTTTATAATTTAAAAAAATCAGTTGATCAAATTAATATTTTAGGTAATACTATATATATCAGTGATGATAGTTCGTTATGTGATAAAATGAATGAGGGTAGTTATATAGAAAATAAGAATATGGAACAATTAGAGGTTACGAAAGAAAGCAAAACATTTAATTTTGCATGGATTGTAGTAGGAGTTTCTTTTTTGATAAATGTAATTCTTATAATTTATATAAAGACTAATGATTAGAAGGAGATAAAATTATGCCATACGTACAAGTTAGAACAAATAAAAAAATTATTAATGATCAAGAAGTAAGAATGAAGGAAAAAATTGGAGAATTAATAAAAATATTGGGTAAGCAAGAAAGCTGGTTAATGTGTGAATTTGTTCCAGAATGCAAGATGTATTTTCAAGGAAAAAATAGTGAACCAATTGCTTATGTAGATATTAAAATTTATGGAAGTTGTAATTCACAAAAATATAATATGATGACTCAGGAAATAACTAATTTATTGAATAAAGAATTAGAAATAAGACCAGATAATATATATGTAAGTTATAGTGAATTTGAAAATTGGGGTTGGAATGGTAATAACTTTTAATTGTAGGTGATAAGAGTGAATGATAAGCAAATAATGAAAAAATTTAAAAAACTAGGTAAAGATATTAAGCAAGAAATTAGAATTAAATATAGACAGGCTCATTTGCATGAATATAAGCATTCAATCTATTTATTTATTATTTATGTTTTGCTAGGAATTATTGGATTAATAGGTCTTTATATTGCTTTAACAAGTCAATTCTTATGGGGATTTATTATTTATGTTGTTTCGTTTATTTGTCTTATCTTATTTGTTTTTTTACTTAAAAAGAGCAATAAACCTTTTTATAAGTATTTACGAAGAGTACTAAAAAAATATTAACGTTTAGTTAATATTTTTTATTTTTTTTATTAATTTCATGTCACTTAAGAAAGAATCTAGTTCATATAAATCCATTAATTTATCTATATCAAGTAATTGTGTAATTATATCGACACTAATGCCAATGTCTTTTAGTTTAGCTTCAATAAATTCATAGTCTAAAGGTTCCATTTTTTCGTAGTTTATGTCAAAAAGAATATTAACTATTAAATCTTTAAGAGTTCTTAGACAACGAAGCTTATATTCTGCATTGGGAGCTTCTGTATAGATGGCTGATTTACCATCTACATCAATGATAGCTGGTTTAGGTTTTCTTTTTATAGAAATTAAAACATTGGCATCACGGAAATTAGTTTCAGGTTTTAAACTTAGATCAACATGGTAAATGTTGTTTTCAATTAATTCTTGGACGGCTAAAATTAGTTCTTTAAAAATATCGATTTGCATTTTTAGTGGAAACATACGCATATTAAAAATGGGAATATGATGACGATGGTAGTGAAGGACTGTGCCTCCAAAATGATTATCAACCATGATTGGCCTTTTTTGAAGATGTGTACGACTAATGTTTTCTTGACGTTCAATGGCTTTGTATACGGCATCTATACCATATATTCTAACACCATCTTTATTATAATAACTTGTTTTAAAACGGCTAGCATTTGTTTTTCTAAAAAAATTACGATTGTCGGCAATATTAACGCCTTCTTTATCATAGACTTTTTGATAAAGGTAATCATAATTTTTGGGATGATTATAATATATTTTGTATAAGATATCTTTTGTTTCACTTTGACCAGTTTTAAAAACGATTCCATCAGTTCCATGGCCTAATTCTAATTTTTTTTCTTCAAGTAATTTAATATCAGCGGTTGTTAAATATAATGGTTCTATATGTTCAATTTGTGACATAATACCTCTTCCTTTAATGAAAAATATTCTAACACAATGTTAATTTAATAGATGAAAATTTTTTATTTAAGACATTTATTTTACAAAAAATAGATTAAATAAATTTGTTATCAGGGGTTAGTAGACATTTTTTAACTGATATTTGCAAGAAAAATTTGACAAAAATCTAAAATATTTAGTAGAATTGATGTAGCAGAAGGATGATACTTAAACTTTTGTTATATTAAAGTAAGAAAGGGTTGATAAAAATGTCACAAAAATCAGAATTAGAAAAAATGTTAGGAATCGAAAGCTTGAGTGAGGAAGTGGCTGAAAAAGACTCAGGTTTAGCTTATGTTACTTATACTGAAAGTATTCAACAAAGTGATACAAATGTTAAAGGAGAAATAATTAATTTTACGAGACCATCATATGAAGGCCAAGTAGAATTGATGAGTTCAACAATGTTAGATAAATTGAAAGCGGATTTTCCAAATCGTGTGGTTGGAGAAAAAATTAAATACGGAAATTTGGAAAATGTTCTTACAATGCTATATAATCAATTGAAAGAAGATTATAATTCTTTAGCCGAAACTAATGAATATATTGGAGAAAAAATTTTTTTCTTAGATCGCTTATATAGAAATGGGAAGTTAACTGCTGATCATCAAACTGAAAATAGTTTAAGAGATTTAGCTAATAAAGTGTTACTTTTGCAAGAAGAAATTAGAGATTTTCAACAAATTGAAAAAAGTAAAAATAATAATGACGGAATAAAAATGTAAGTTTAATATTGTAATGAGATTTAAACTAAAGTGTCTTAATGAAGGCACTTTTTGTTTTTTTAAATATTTTAAAAACAATTTATTAATTTGAAATATAAAAAAACCTTTAGAGAAAAGGCTTTTTAATAAGATAATATTTTTATGTGTTATTATTTTCATCAATTTCTAGTTGAATTGGTCTATTTTGATAGTCAAAGTCGTATGTTGGAATTTTGGTTATTTGTTCAAAAATAGATGAAGATAACAATTCATATTTGTATACAAGAGAATCTTTAAGGGGAGTTGTTGGTAAATCAAGATTTTTTCTAATATTTTTTAGATAACTTTGTCCTTTTTTTGAAAATCCTAAAACTTTTATATAATTTATAGTAGTTTCATGTGCGTCTTTTTTTGTTAAACCAATAAGAATATGTGTTAACATACGACTTATTTTATTATAAGTATATCTTTTAGTTTTGATATTTTGAATTAATTCTTCTAAACTCTTTGATTGATTAACAAATTTTAAAAGGCGGAATTCAATCCCTTCATCCACATCGAGGTATACACTTAAGTCTTTATCAGTTAGAATTTTAAATTTTAATAAAGTTAATAATTTATCTTCATCATATTCAATTATATTTTTTAAAGAACATACAGGTAGATAAGGACTTATATCTTCTTTATTTGTAAGCTTCTGACGAATATTGGAAGCACTGATTATACTAGAAGTACTTACTGTATCATGGTAATTGTTTGTCCTTTTTATTGTAATAGGTTCAATTTTAGAATTTAATTTATTAATGGCTTTTATGTAAGATATTCCAAGTAAATCATTTGGTTGATTAATATCTTCTATGATATTTAAAGCTTTTGCTAAAGCAGTTGGGTAGTTTGTTCCATTTTCCAAATAATTTTTAACTCTTATAGGATAATCTGAATCATTTAGTTGAATGTCAGCGACCTTCTTTAGCAAGTCTAGGTTATTTGATTCACTTCCAAAAACGAGATAATCGACATGTAGTTTATCTAATAATTTAATGCTATTTAAAGCGAAGGTATCAGATGATTGAGTACCAAAGATAAAAGGCAATTCGATGACAAGGTCAATATTATTTTCTAGGGCAATTTTAGTTTTAGCTTCTTTAGTTTCTATAGAAATATTACCACGTTGAGTGAAATAACCATTTAAAACTAAGATGATTAGGGAATCAGGAAAAAGCTCTTTTATTTTTTTTAATTGGTAAAGATGGCCATTGTGAAATGGATTGTATTCAGCTATAAGACCAATTGTTTTCATAAAAATCATTCTTTCTTTTATTTTTTCTTATGATAATTTTAATATAATAAGTTGTAATATTCAAGAAAAGTTGATATAATTATGGCGCTAGTGGGTGATTTAATGTACATTGATTTAGCAAAAGTAAATGAAGACGGAATAGTGATTGATGATGTTGTATCTTTTAATGAAGATTACCTTTCCAACACACCTATTCAAAAACTTGATAATGTAAAAATAGTTGGTCGTGCTTATTATAGTGTTACTAATGAAATTGTCTTTGATTGTAAGGTTGAAGGAAAAATGGTTTTGTTAGATGCTATGAGTGGTGAACCTGTAGATTATCCATTTAATTTTGAAATGTCAGAGGTATTAAGTGAAGAAGATGACGAAAAAAGTAAAAAAGAGTTAAAAACACTTGATATTATGGATATTTTATGGCAAAATATTGTACTAGAGGTCCCAATTAGTTATAAGAAGAATCCTGATGAAAAATATGAAATGTCAGGTGATGGTTGGGAACTAGTAGATGAAGAAAGAAAAAAGTTAGATCCAAGATTAGCTCCTTTGTTAGAGCTACTTGACAATAACGGGAAGGAGTGAAATCATGGCTGTACCTTTTAGAAGAACAAGTAAAACTAAAAAAAGAATGCGTCGTACTCACTTAAAAAAAGAAGTTGGAACTTTAACTAAATGTCCTCAATGTGGCGCAACTATCCAACCTCATCGTGTTTGTACAAAATGCGGTTATTATAAAGGTAATGAAGTAATTAAAGTTACTGAAGAAGAAACTACTGAAGAATAGTTATAACTACTTTGGTAGTTTTTTTAATGTTTATATAGCAATTATTGATATTATAAGGTATAATTAAATTGTTGTTGCCGATTTAGTACAGTGGTAGTACAGATGCATGGTAAGCATCAGAGGTCAGTTCAATTCTGTCAATCGGCACCATAGGGAAATTAGTCGAACTAATCGACTTTAAATATATGAAAGGTTAATTTCGGTTAACCTTTTTTATATGCTTTGAAAGGAGTTGATTAGTTATGCAAATAATAAAGGAAAAACTAGAAATAGAAGATACATTAAAGAAGAAAGTTAAAAATATCTTAATGTTTCTAAATATTAAAGCAAAATTAGAACAAGGAAGTATAATTAATATTCCTAAAACAAATATTGCTTATATAGAACCTCATAAGCTAGTTATTATTAATATAACTTACTTATTTTTTTATGAATGTGAGAATGTTTATATTAATACATTAGAAGAATCAATTACTTTTAATGAACTAGAAAACTATATTAAAATGCATAAAAACTAATACTATTCCCTAAATAAGGAATTGACAAATAAAATTAAAGTGTTAGATTAATAAACTAATAAATGACAAGCAGTATCCGTCTTTTATTAGAAAGGTAGGTACTTCTATGATTAAAAACACACGAAAACAATTTATAAGTTTAATTTTAAGGAGTCAAAGGTATTAGTTATTACTAGTATTTTTGACTCCCTTTTTTATGGAAAAAGAGTTGAGAATTAATGAAGAAAAATGCAGCAATATATTGTCGTGTATCTACTGAAGACCAAGCATGAGAAGGTTATATTTTACCAGAACAACAAGAAAAACTAAAAGATTTATGTAAATTTAGAGATTATAATATTTATAACATTTATGAAGATGCTGGAATAAGTGGTAAAGATATGGATCATAGACCAGCATTTTTACAAATGTTAGAAGAAGTTAAAAAAGGAAATGTTAATGTAATAGTTGATTATAAGTTAGATAGATTAACGAGAAGTGTTAGAGATTTAGAAGTATTAATTAGTGAACTTGAAAAATATGAATGTACTTTAGAATGTGCTATGGACGATATTAACACATCAACAGCAAATGGAAGATTCTTTGTAAGAATGCTTACTGTTTTATCACAACTTGAAATAGAAAGAGTATCAGAAAGAACAAAATTTGGAATGATCGGAGCAATTAAAAAGTTCTTTAATAAACTTCTTCACATAGGAACTGAAAAAGATAAAGATGAAATAGTTAAAGAAATAACCGCATATCATAGTAGATTATTATAACGATAAAGATTTACATGATATTGCAGATGGTACATCTAAAGAAGATGAAATAAATGATTATATCTATGAACAAAGTTATGAAATTGATAAAGATTATGATGACTCTATTTCTAATAGAGTAACACACTTCCCATTTGACAGAGTCAAAAGGGTGTGTGCCAAAGGTGATCCTTTGGGAACCCTAAAACATAATTAAGCAAGAACTAATCGTTCAAGCAATAATTATGCTTTTTTGAATTGCAATTTATTGCAATTATTTATTTTCAAAACTTCGTAATGAAAATAAATCTATAAAAGTTTATCGCAAGTTTCATTTGCTATCGAAAATAGAAACGTGCCACGACTTTTATTTTTGATTATACTGTCGTGATTTATTAATTTTATCAACAATTTTACTATCTCTTTCGATATTTTTAAACAATAGGTATGGCTCTATATTTAATGCTTTTGATATTGCTTCTATTTTATTTATTGTTGGACAATGTAAGCCTCTTTCAACATCAGTAAGATATTGTGGACTTAACGAACTTAATTCAGCTAATCTTTCTTGAGATAGATTATTATAGTATCTATAATATTTTATATTAAAAATTAATAAATCTTTTAAAGATTTAAATTCTAACATCATAGTCTACCACCACTATAACTATGATATTATTTACTGCAAAACAATCACACGATGTAAAGACTGCAAAAATGTTGCCGAGCTATTTATTAATTAACAAAAATATGCTATGATTTGTCTACGAAAGGAGTTGAAAATATGGAAAACGAAACATACTTAAATGAGAAAAGATATCAAAAAAATAAAAAGAAAATCATAAAAGTTTCACTTATTGTCTTGATATTAGGGCTTTTAATTGGAGGTAGTTTAATTGCTACTGGGTTAATTAAACTAGGTAAAATAAATGACAAATATTCTGAAAGTAGTAGAGCACAACAAACTCAAAAATTAGAAGCTGAAAAAAAGAAAATTACTGAAGAAATAGAGGCAGAAAAACAAAATGTTCTTACTTCAAAAACTCAATTAGAGTCAAAAATTAAACCGGTTGAAGATGAAATTAAAAGTTTAGAAAGAGAAAAATTTACTGGTTTTGATGACGCTTATTATGCTAGAAAAGATAAAATTGAAGAATTGAAAAAAAGTATTGCTGCAGATAAAAAAGCAATTGATACAATTGATGATGCTTTAGATGATAGTTGTGTATTTGATAGGGTTGCGAATAATACGTATACTTCAAAATATTGTTCATTACAAGAACAATTGGAACAAAAAAATTCTGAAATAAGTAATTTAGATGATGAGTATTCTGATTTTCATAGAAGTGATGAATCATTTGGTACCATACCATTTTATATGTTTGGTGCATTTGTTATTATAGCAAGTTGTATGATTGCTGGTTCAATATTTAAGTTTGCAAAACGTAGAGAAATACTTGCTTTTCAAGCACAACAAGTTATGCCAGTTGCTAAAGAGGGTATTGATGAAATGTCACCAACAATCGGTAAAGCAGCCGGAGAAATTGCTAAAGGCATAAAAAATGGACTTAAGGACGACGATAAATAATTTGCAAAAATATAAGTTTTGTGATATTACGTATTTAGCAAGAAAAATTGCATAAAATAAAAAAAGGGAACATTCAGTTTTCTCGAGTTGAATGTCTACCCAATAAATTGTCTTAAGGCACTTATTCAGCGACACTTATTCTAGCGAATGAGTGTCATTTTTTTATTACTACTATCATAATGATAAGAAGGAATAAAATGATAGTAATGTATCGAAGAACTTTGATTACAAAGTTTCTTTTCTTCATCATTATCAAACCTCCTCTCTATAAAGATTAGAGGTAGACACTCAACAATTGATATTTTCTACATAAGGTGTACTATCATATATTTATAAAAACAAGCGAACAGATGAAATTTTTTGTGAAAATCAAACAAAATAGTGGTATAATGTAAATAGGAATTAACCCAAATATAAATTTCCAAACGTGTATAACTGATGCACCATTTGAAAAAATTAAGACTAACTAGAGATAGTTAGTTTTTTGAATAGTAAATTCGTTTTAAAATATAAAAAATAGTTTAGGTTTTAAGTTAATGTTAATTTGTTTTTTGTTTGAAGGTGTAATATACGCCCTTAAACAAGTTATTATGTTTAGTTGCAAAATAACTTTCTTTCAAATCTAAATCATATTTATTATTTTTGGCATATTTTCCATCAAACAAATAAAATGTTTCCATTTTTTTAGCATCATCCTCACTAATGTAAGTGATTTCTTCATCAGTTGATTGGGCTTCATAAATACGTAGTACATAATCGCCATCACAGTTATTTTGACCTTTACAAGATGAGTATTGAATTGCTAATAAGTTATCTTGTGAATCTTGATAAATGTAATAAGTATTAGTACTTATTAGGTAACTAAAAGTTTTTTCAGTAATTGTTTCAGCATAATCTAAGTCTTTATCAATTATTTTTTCTTTTTTTAGACTAGCAAAAATGACATTAGCATCATCTTCACTAGCTTCACATCCTGTTAGACCAATTAAAGCAATTATTCCTAGGACACAAATTAAAATTTTTCGCATAAAGACACCTTACTCTTTTTTTCATAATATTTAATTATGTTAATTATTTTGTTTAAAATTATTCCCACTATCCTGTGACTATTTTAACATATCTATAATTTCATTGGAAGAAATTTGTAAAGATAGTAAAATTTATATTATAATTAGAATGTGTGGTGATATGATGGAAAACATTGTTAAAATAATGCAAGAAATGGATAAGATATCTTATGGTACAGTAAATAAAGATGGAATTAACATTTTTGATATTGTTGATGGAGATGAACAGTTTGGTAAAGTTTATCATTTGTTAAGTCCTCAGGAACTTTTAGAAAAAAAGATTGGAGTTTGTTGGGATCAAGTTGAATTAGAAAGAAAATTTTTTGATGAAGAGAAAATCTCAAATGAAACCTATTTTATTTATATTGACGACAGAAAATTTTTGCCTTCGCATACTTTTCTTGTTTTTTATAATAATAGTAAGGTTTATTGGTTTGAACATTCATGGGGATATGAAAAGGGAATTCATGAGTATAATGATTTAAATGAATTATTAAAAGATGTATGGAAAAAGTTTGTTTTAAGTAGGAAAGATGAAATAGAACAAAACGATGGTGTTTACTTATATAAGTATAAAAAACCTAAGTTTAATATAACTTGTGATGAATTTTATGATTATATATATACACAACAGCAAATTTATATTTATGATGTAAAACCGGCTACTTTTAATGATTTAGAACGAATAAAGCGATACAAATATCAAACAATAGTGGAATATGCAGATAATTTAAATTTAGAGGAAAAAAATAAAATAAAAAAATATATTGATGATAATGTTAAGACATTAATTGATGAATATAAAAATATATTATATAATAAAAAAATTGTAGGAAGTTTTCTAGTTAGAAAGATAGACGAAGGTTATTTATTAGATGAAATTTTTATTGAAAAAGAATATCGAAATAAAGGAATTGGAACTTCAATTATACAAAAAATAATTAGGAAATATAATGATAGATTATATTTGTGGGTTTATAAAGCTAATCAAAAAGCTATTATTTTATATAAGAAATTAGGTTTTATAGTAATTGATGAGACAGACACTAGATTTTATATGAAAATAAAAAAATAGAAAAAAAGATAAAGTAGGTGAAAAAATGGATAAGGAAAGTTTACGAGATAATTTATTTGCTAAATATTTTGAATGTAAAGATGGTATTTTAGTAACTGATTTAGTTAATCAATTACATTTTATTCCAGAAATTTATGCTAAATTAAATGAAATGTGTATTGGAAATGTTGAAATGTTTGATAAATTTGATCGTATGAAAGAAGTAAAAGCTATTAATTTTAATGATAAAAAGTATTTGATACTTCGAGAAAATATTTATAGTTATATAATAATTGATATGGATAAGGAAGAAAATATTTTGAATCCAGCAGAGATCTTTGATGAGAATTTTTTTATTAGTAATTTTGGTGAAAGAGCAATAGAACCAGGAATAACTTTTTATAACTTTTCTAAATATGAAGGAAATATTCCTGAATTAATAGCTTTTTATCTTGAAAATAAAGATGTTTTTGATTTATCACGTAATTTATCTTATGTATTAAGTATTTCACCTGCCGTAACAAGATTTTCAATAAATTTTAGTGAGGGAAGGGCACAATTAGCTTTTTGGGCGCCAAAACAAGAGTTGTATGAACAATTATTTTTACAATATGATTTATCGCCATCGTCAATGCAAGATGCTCAGAAAAAAATTGGTCTTGAAAGGATGTTAGAAATGTTTCAAGAAGTAAAGAAAATTAAAATACCGGTTGAAGTTGTTCCAGATGACTTATATCAACACTTTTTAACAAGAAAAGAAATGAAGCAAGTTGTTTTGACTAAAAAAGATATTGATGATTAAAAAGGAGTGTAAAAATGGAAAATAAAAAATTAGAGGTACGAAAAATAGCTATTTTTACTGATGCACATGCTTTATTAGAACCAACAGAAGCGGCTTTAGAAGATATGCAAAGAAGAGGAATCACAGAAATTTATTCCTTAGGGGATAATATTGGAGTAGGTCCTAATCCGAGTGAAGTATTGGACTTATTAGAAAATTACGGAGTGAAATCATTAGCTGGTAATTCAGAAGAATATACAACATTAGGGATAGAGCCATTTACTTATTTTAATGCTTTAAAAGAACAGAGTCAGTTGTGGACTTTATCTAAATTAAATGAGCATCAAAAAGGTGTTATTGCTGCGTGGCCTCATTCTATTGAATTGTTAGTAGGTGGCAAAAAATTAGCTTTATGTCATTTTGCTAATGATGTTCGTTTTGATTATCATTTTAATAGTACTTGGTCGTATCAAAATAGAATAAATAATTACGAGGAAGCATATAAACAATTTTTATATACAAATAGTGAAGAGCAATTAGAGTCAATGTATAAAATGATAGAAAGATATGGTAAGGATAGTCCATTTATAAAAGGAATAGTTTCGGCCTTAGATGAACCATTATTTGCGGCTAAAAGAGTAGAGTTTTTTGATGCCATAATCCAAGGTCATGTACATTGGAAAATTTATGAAAGTAGTCCTTCTACGGATTTTTATGCCATTCGAGCTGTGGGAATGGCTTATGGAAAAGATCCGATAGATACAGCTTCATATGTTATTTTAACAGAAAAAGAAGATGGTTATGATTTTGATGAAGTTTTAGTAAGATATGATCGTGAAAAGATGGAATATAATATTTTGAATAGTGGAATGCCTGATCAAACGATTTATAAATTTGTAAATTTAATACCTAAAAAATAGTTTATGAAAGAGATATTATGAGTAAAGAAGAAATAGAAAAAGAATATAAAGAAATTTTAAAAAAGACTAAGAAACAGTATTTTAGTAGAGGAATAATAACAATTTTTTTATTAGTACTTTTATTATATATTAATAAATTTATTTTATTAATTATGATTGATTTATTTTTAGGATTCTTTTTTAGTATTGAATATTTTGTGTTGGTTAGAACATATAAGAATATTTATGATTATTGTACATTAAGAAAAGAATTCTCGGGAAAAAAAGAAAAAATATCATCGGAAAAATTTAAAGAAATGTTGGAAGAAGGAATTCCTGCTAATACTTATTTTGCGATAGATGGTGTTGTTTTAGCAATTGAATGTAATCAAAAATATTTTTATGTAAACTTTTTAGAACTGTCTAGTAAAGAAGAAGTTTTGAAATTACATCTAGGAGATAAAAAAGTAAAAGATGCTAAAAATATTTATTTGTTGATGTATGATAGTAGGGAAGCTAGAAGTTATTTTGTGAAATAGCTTCTTTTTTTTCTTTTAAAATAATTTTTATAAGGAAGCTTCCAATGATAATAACAATGAGTGAATAGATTGTCTTACGTAAACCAAAGAAGAAAAAACCAGCCCCTATAATGAGTGTATTGACAATAAAATTAGCGAATGATATTTTTAAATTTAAATATTGATGAAGTAGTAAGTTAATAATTGTAGTTCCACCAGATGAAAATCCTAATTTGTAAATAACTCCACCAGTTATACCACAGATAATGCCAGCAATAATGGCATTTAGAATATTTGGTAATGGTAGAAAAAAAATAGAACTGGTTATTTTGACAAAAAAAGGATAAGCTAAAGACGAAAGAATGGCACTTTTAGTATTTTGAGGAGTTAAGAAAAAATAACTTAGTATTAAAGCGGTTATATTTATTAAGAAAATGATGAAAGTAGGTTTGATTTTTAAAAGATGATTTAGAATAATTGCTAAACCTTGAGTTCCACCAGTAACAAGGTGAAGTGGCTTTAAAATTAGATTAAAATTAAGAGCGGCAATGAATAGGGCTAATAAAAGAAGAAAGTATTTCATATGTCATCGTTTCCTTTTATTAATTAGTATGAGTCGAATGTTAAGATTTAATTACATAAAAAAATTTAGATTACTTATCTAAATTTTTTGGTGCTTTATAAGCAATACTAGCTTTAATAAATGATTTAAATAGAGGATGAGGGCGGTTAGGACGTGATTTGAATTCGGGATGAAATTGGCAAGCTATATAATGAGGATGAGAAGCTAGTTCAATGATTTCAACAAGATCGGCTTGAGGATTTATACCAGAAAAAATTAAACCATTTTCCTCAAAAATAGAACGATATTTGTTATTAAATTCATAACGATGACGATGTCTTTCGTGAATTAATTCATTTTGATAATCTTGATAAGCTAGAGTATCTTTTTTTAATTTACATTCATAGTTTCCAAGACGTAATGTCCCACCCATATTTATTATTTGTTTTTGATCAGCCATTAAATCAATGATAGGATTTTTGCAAAGGGGGTCAAATTCTGTCGAGTTGGCATCTTCTAAATGACAAACATTACGAGCAAATTCGATAGTGGCTATTTGCATACCTAAACATAAACCAAGATATGGAATTTTATTTTCACGTGCATATTTGGCAGCTATAATCATTCCTTCTGTGCCACGTGAACCAAAACCACCAGGAATAATAATACCACGAGAATTTTTAAAAATTTCTTTGAGATTCGCAGTATTTTTTTCTAACTCTTCACTATCTATCCAATTGATTTTTATTTTAGTACCTTCTTGGTAACCTGCATGTTTTAATGATTCAACAACAGAAATGTATGCATCATGTAGTTCTACGTATTTGCCAACAAGAGCTATTTCAATTTCATCTTTTAAATTATTGGTTATTTTAACTAGTTTTTCCCAATCTTTAAGGTTTATTTTGCTTATTGGTAGTTGAAAGTGATTAAGAATTATTTCATCAATTTTTTGCTCATGATATATTAAAGGAATACTATAGACATTAGTTACATTTGGTGATGAGATGACGTTTGTGTTTGGAATGCTGCAGAACATTGAAATTTTCTTTTTTAGATCTTCATCTAATAAGATAGGAGTGCGACAGACGATGATGTCAGGTTGTAGTCCTAAACCACGCATTTCAATAACTGAGTGTTGAGTCGGTTTAGTTTTTAATTCGCCACTACCATATATTTCTGGGATTAGTGTAGTGTGAACATAGATTGTGTTTTCGAATCCTTCTTCTAAACGCATTTGTCTTAATGATTCTAAGAATGCTTGGGATTCAATGTCCCCAATTGTACCACCAATTTCAGTGATGATAATATCTGCTTGTGATGTGTGAGCAGCTTCATATATTTTGGCTTTGATTTCATTAGTAACGTGAGGAACAATTTGAACTGTACCTCCTAAAAAATCACCACGTCTTTCTTTTTCGATGACTGATGCGAAAACTTTACCCATAGTCATGTTAGATGTGTAATTTAATTCTTCATCAATATATCTTTCATAATGTCCTAAATCTAAATCAGTTTCAGAACCATCACTAGTTACAAAAACTTCACCGTGTTGATAGGGAGACATTGTACCAGGGTCAACATTGATGTAGGGATCAAATTTTTGCATGAAAACTTTGTATCCACGAGATTTTAATAGTAAAGCAATAGATGAAGCAGTAATACCTTTACCAAGACCAGATACGACTCCACCTGTAACAAAAACATATTTAGCCATTTTTATACCTCCTAATTAAAAAAAGACTATAACGAGAGATGTTTATAGGCTCTTTTAAATTATATCATTGTCTTTAATAAATTTCTTTAAAAAGATAAAAAAACTAAACAAGTTTTGAAAGATATGTTAAAATAGATTTTAGAAGATAAGGGTGTGGTTAGATGAGATGTTCTAATTGTCATGAAGAATTTGCCAATGATTTAAAAGAATGTCCAAAATGTGGAATGAGTGTAGCTTTAGATGAGATAGTAGATCTACCCAAGTTAAATGATGATAAAAAAGAGGATGTAAAAGGGAAAAAAATAGATAATGATTCTGAGACGATGACAACGAAAGAATTTCATTTTAATTTTGAAAATAGTCAAGTTTATGATGAATCAGAATATACTGAAAAAACAAAAGAGTTTCCTTCTTTAACATCTATGTTAAGTAATTTGTCTGAGAATATAGAACACGAAAGTAATGAAGATAATGAAGAGTTTATTACTACAAATAGTGAAGAAGATAATCAAAATTTAGATGAAACCAAAGAAAATATTTTAAAGATAAAGGATGAAAGCAGTTATGATGTGAAACGTAAGTATCTTTTTGTTTCTGGTTTAATTTGTTTAATTGTGATTGGTTTATTAGTATTTACTTACGCTTCTTTTAAAGATAATAATGATACTAATAAGAATAATAAAGTAGATGAATATGATTATAAGAATGAAATAGATAATGCTTTAGCTAATTATTATAAATCAGGAGGGAAAGAAGTTAGTGATGTAGTTAAAGTATTAGAAGAAGTTTATAATGATAAATATCGAATTAATAAAGTTCAAAAAGAAACTTTAAATGTTGTTGAGCAATGGATAGATGATTATTTAGTGCAAAATGCTGAAGATACTGCTTCTTTTTTAGATATAACAGATTATTATAAAGAGCTAGTTAATAATTTATATGAAAAAGCAATTTATGAAGAGATATATTTATTGGATGATGATGATAAGGATAATTTCTTGGATCTAATAGATGATGTTTGTCAAGAGGGAATGATTTATTATAAAGCATTAGATTTTTATAATGATAAGTCATATAATGAAGCTTATGTTTCTTTAAAATATATTAATGATGATAATTGCTACTATAATAAAATTGCTAATTTAAAAGAAGAAATTATTAGTGATGTTTTAAAAATGTTAAATAATGATATTGAAAAAATAAAAGAAAAAGAATACGATAAAGATAGCTTAAATAAAAATGCTTCCAGTATTATTGAACAATATAATAATATCTATGCTGATTTAAATTTAAAAGAAAATCCTGAATATGAAAAGTTATCTTTAAAATACATGATATCTAAGTAAAAAATATTGGTTTTAAATCAATATTTTTTGTTTGAACTATTAAAATTAATTTGTTTAGTGTATACTAATGAGAGGTGATAGTATGAAGTTTGGAGAATTAACTTTAGAGGAATTTACAAAATTTGTTGAAACAAGACCGGAAAAAAATTTTTTTCAAACGACAATGATGAAGGAACGTTTAGAACTAGATGGATTCGAAGTGTTTTTAGTTGGTGTAAAGAAAAAAAATAAAGTAGTGGCAGCGAGTCTAATTGCTTCGACAGGACATACTTTTTTAGGACGTAAAACATATGAAGCTTATAAAGGATTTATTTTAGATTATCATGATGAAGAAGTATTAAAGTTTATGAATGATAATGTAATGGAATTCTTAAAAAGTAAAAATGGTTTAAGATTAATAATTGATCCTTATATTCCAGCTGTTTCACGTGATATGGATGCTAATGTGGTTGATGGTGTTGATAATACTTCGGTTAAAGAATTCTTATATAGCTTAGGCTATAAAAATCATGATGGAGCTCAAGTAAAATGGTGTTATTGTTTGGATATTAATGGAAAGACTAGTCAGGAGTTGTTTGATGATTTTAGAAGTAGTACTCGAAATAATATAAATAAAACTTTAACAAAATATAATTTACGTTTACGTACTTTGAAAAGAGACGAATTAGGAGAATTTAAAAAGATTACTAGTGATACATGTGATCGTCGTTCATTTAATGATAAGTCACTTAAATATTATGAAGAAATGTATGATTGCTTTAAAGATGATATTACTTTTAAAATATGTGAGTTGGATTGTGATGCTTATATTAAACAACTTAAAGAAAATAATGAAATATTAGAACAAAAAGTTGCAGAATTATCTGATTCATCTTCTAATAAAAAGAAAAAAGAAGTAATGAGAAAAGATATTGTTAATAATGAGAAAAAGATTAAAGAGGCAGAAACTTTAAAGGAAGAAAATGGTGATGTTATTCCTTTATCTGCAGCAATGTTTATCCTTTATGGAGATGAAATAGTTTATTTATTTAGTGGCTCATATGCTAAGTATATGAATTTCTGTGGGCAATATAGATTACAGTGGGAAATTATAAAGTATGCAGCAGATCATGGCTATAAAAGGTATAATTTTTATGGAATTCAAGATGTTTTTGATGAAAATGGTAAAGATCGAGGTGTTTATGAATTTAAAAAAGGATTTGGCGGTTATGTTGAGGAATTACTTGGCTCATTTGAAATATCTTTAACACCACTTAATGATGTATATGAATTCTTGCGTAAAATAAAAAGGATATTTAAAAAATAATTTTTTAAAAATTTAATAATTGTAGGTTTATTTATTTAAGTATGGTATTATATTATTATAAGGAGGAGTAAATATGCCATGGATAATTGGAATAATTGTAGTAGTTGTTTTATTGCTAGTTATTATTGGAACGTATAATTCATTAGTAAGCTTAAGAAATAGAGTTAAGGATCAATGGGCACAAATAGATGTGCAATTAAAAAGAAGATTTGACTTAATTCCTAATTTGGTTGAAACAGTAAAAGGTTATACTAAACATGAGAGTGAAACATTAGAAAATATTGTTAAAGCACGTAATACTTATGCGAGTGCTAATACACCTCAAGAAGCAATGGAAGCTGATAGTGAATTGAACAAAGCTGTTTCTAAGTTATTTGCTTTAGCAGAAAGTTATCCTGATTTAAAAGCTAATACTAATTTTTTGCAAATGCAAGATGAATTAAAAGAAACTGAAAATAAAATAGCTAGTGCAAGACAATTCTATAATGATGTTGTTTTACAATATAACAATAAAATACAGATGTTTCCAAGTAATATAATTGCTGGATTATTTGGCTTTAAAACAGAATCATTCTTTGAGGCTAACAAAGAAGAAAGAGAAAATGTAAAAGTTAAATTTTAAAAAAACACATTTTTGTGTTTTTTCTTTTTAAAAATGATATTATTATATTAGGGTGAGTATATTATGAAGAAGTTTATTTTTTCTTTAATCATATTTTTGATGCCATTTGTTGTTGATGCAGTTACACCGAATTTTAATGTTGTTGGTTATTTTAGTGATATGAGTATAAATACTGATGGGAGTATAACGGTTAAAGAAGCTTTTGTTTTAAATGGTAGTTTTAATGGTTATGAAAGAATTATCAAGACTAAAAATAGTAACATTAGCCGTGGAAGTACTATTAATTTGGAAGGTGATGCTGCTTATAATCCAAAAGGAATTGAAAATATTAAAGTAGCTGCTTTTTTATCAAATTATGAAGATAGAAGTGTTTTAGATAGAGTAAAAGAATATAGTACATATAGTGAAAATCCCAATATAGGAGATAGTAATGTTTATACTGAAATTAATTATGAAAATTCTAAGTATTTGCGTTCTTACTATTCGTGTAGTAATTGTGAAGTTGCCTTTTATTATGAATATACATTAAAAGATGTTGTAGTTTTACATAATGATATTGCCGAAGTTTATTATCAATTATTTTCTGCAGAAGATATTACAGAAGATTTGAATAGATTAGATATAAAAGTTAATTTTCCCGAAGATGATTCTGATGCCCTAATGTGGGTTCATGGTAATGTATATGGTTCTGTTACAAGAAATGATAAGCATAGTTTTGTTATTGAATGTGATGATTTCCCTGAAGCAAGTATGCTAGATTTTCGAACCGTTTTTAATAAACAGAGTATAAATAATGATTTATTGGAAAATTCAGGAATAGATGCTTTAAGTAAGATAAAGGATATTGAAGCTGAACGAGATCGAGTTCGTCAAGAAGAAATTGATAATGTATTAAAAACAATTAAACTTTTAAATGTTTTAGATATTTTGTATGCAATAGGTTTTATCATTATTATGATATATGTTTATAATAAGTATGATAAAGAATTTAAAGTTGATTTTGATATGAAGTATAATAGAGAATTTATAGATGAGTATGATGTAGAAATAGTAGAATATTTAATGAAAAGGAACATTACTTCTAATGCAATGAGTGCTTCAATAATGAATATGATTTATAAAAAAAATATTGAAGCTGAACCAATTGATGATAAGAAAAAAGATTATAAATTTACTTTAATCAGTCGTGATGGCTTGTCTGAAAATGAAAATAAATTAGTTGATTTCTTATTTGAAGAAGTTGGAGATGGAACAATTTATACAACTAAACAATTAAAGAGCTATGCTAAATCGTCATCAACTTATGATTCATTTAACTCTTCATATAGGACTTGGTGTGATTCTGTGACTGCAGATGCTCAAAAAGAGGGCTTTTATTTAAACTTATTTGGAGTTAAATTTAGAACTTTATTGTATATAGGTTTAGGTATTTTCTTAGTGTGGTGCAATGTTATGATAAGAGTTGACTATTTAACTTTATGGATTGTTTCTTTTATAGTTTTAGTAATTGCCGCAATTTATGTATTATCTTTTATAAAAAGGACTAAAAGGGGAGCTTTACATTATCGTAAATGGTTAGCTTTTAAAAATTTCTTAAATGATTTCGGAACTTTTGAACTTAAAGAATTACCAGAAGTTGTTTTATGGGAAAAGTATTTAGTTTATGCAACTGTTTTTGGTTTAGCTAAAAAAGTTCAAAAAGTAATGAATGTTAAAATTCAAGAGTTAGATTCAACATTCCTTCAAAGTGATTATTATTATCATTTTGATAGTTTTGTAGCAATTAATAATGTTGTTAATACAAGTATTTATAGTGCACATGATTTAGCTATAACTCAAGCTGCAGCTAGTAATCTTTCTAATTCATCTGGAACTGGTGGTGGATTTAGTAGTGGCGGAGGCTTCGGCGGAGGCGGAGGCGGAGGTCATGGCTTTTAATATCAACCTTTATGGTTGATATTTTATATTGACAATAATAATTTATATTGTTATAAATAAAGAACTTTATTCTTTTAAGGGCGGTGATAAAAAATGAAGGAAAATATGAAAAATTTTAAAATTTTATTTCGTTATTTTAAAAAAGATAAGTTGAAGTTAATTACTTATATTGTTTTTACTATATTAAGATGTTTTGAACCATTAATAAATGCTTTTGTATGGGCTCGAGCTTTCGAAGGACTTACAATGGGGAATAAAGAAGTTTTTGTGAAATATTTAGCTCTTTGGAGTTTCATAATTATTTTAGCTTGGGTTTTTATTGAGATACCAACAGCGTTAATTTATAACTATTTGGAGAAAAAATTTATGGAGCAGGTTAATAAAGATTTATATGTTAAGGTAAGTGATTTGCCAGCGATAGCCTTTGAAGATATTGGAACAGGTGAATTTATTAATAGAATGTATACCGATCCAGATCGAATATTAGAATTATTACAAAAATTAATAAAATTAACTTGTCGCTTAGTAATAGCATTGATTATAGTCATTATTTCTTTTTCCGTTTCCTTTTTTGTAGGAATAGAACTTTTAATTTTATGTTTAGTAATGTTTTTATTATCTAATGTTTATTATCCAAAGTTAAAAAAAGTTCATGAAGATATTAAGAAAGATGCAGATAATTATATTAAGATAGCAACCCAAAATATTAGCGGAATACGTGAAATAAAAGCCTTAGGTATTAAAGAAAACATTAATAAAAGGGTATTTGCTAATATTGAAAGTTTATTCGGTAGTCAAAGAAAAATAGGTATTAATGAAACAATGTATTATTCTTTAAATAATTTATGTTATTTCGTTATTCAATTTATTATTTTATTGACTTTAGGTTTGCTATTTTTCAAAGGTAAAATAGTTTTAGCTTCGTTTATAGTAATAGAAAAATATATTTGGCGTATTGATGATGTAGTAGAATCTTTATCTGATTTCAGCGTTTGTTTTAATAAAGTTACAGTATCTTTAAAAAGAATTGATGAAATATTAAATAATAAGCTATATAAAGATGAACAGTTTGGTAATGTCGTATTAGATTCTAAGAAGATTGCTATTTCATTCAAAGATGTAAAATTTAAATATCGTCAAGAAGATAAGAAATTTATATTAAAAGGTCTTACAATGGAATTAGAACCTAATAAAAAGATTGCCATAGTTGGTAAATCTAGTGAAGGTAAGTCAACTTTATTTAATTTATTGCTCAGATATTTTGATACTAATAAAGGTGAAATTTTACTTAATGGAACTAATATAAAAGATTTTACAGAAGATTCTTTAAGAGAAAGTGTTTCTATTATTAGACAATCACCATATCTATTTAATACGACTATTTTTGATAATTTTAAAGTAGTTAAAGAAGATGTAACTTTAGAAGAAGTAAAAAAAGTATGTAAAAAGGCTTATATAGATGATTATATAGAATCATTACCAGATAAATATGATACTTTAATTGGTGAAGGTGGAGTTAATTTATCAGGTGGTCAGAAACAGCGATTAGCTATTGCTAGAACTCTTCTAAAAGATACAAGGGTTATTTTGTTTGATGAAGCAACAAGTGCTTTGGATAATGAATCACAAGAGTATATTAAGAAAACAATTGATAATTTAGTTAAAACTCATACGATAGTCATAGTGGCACATAGACTTTCTACTATTATGGATGCTGATATTATTTACGTAATTGATGATGGAAGAGTTAAAGCCTTAGGAACACATGAAGAGTTAATGAAAAAATCAGCTTTATATAGAAAGTTATATAGTCCTGAAGTGTTAGATTTCTAACTCTTCTTTTTTTGTAAAAAATTTGCGTAAATATAATCTTTTGTTTATAATGGTAAGGAGATTAGGGGGATTACAATGCTTAAAAATTTAAAAATAAAAAAAGGTTTGTTAGCTGGAACGATGGCTTTTGTAATTTTAGGTAGTGGGTATAAAATAGTTAAAGTACAAGAAGTAAATCGAGTGAAAGGTTATTTAGAAGATTTTTTGACTGCTGATGATTATGTTGATTTGAGTAAGGTTAGTAAATCATATAATATTAAAGATTTTAGTGGCGAAGCTTTAGCTAAAGCTTTAGCCGATAGTGATATAAAGTATGTGAGAATTACTGATGATTTTATTTATGATGGTAAGCATGTAGAACCTTTTAAACAGAAGACAGCCTTGAATTATAATAGTGTTTTAGGAATTGATGACAATTCAGAAGTTGTTTATCAAGGGTACGAGCCCATTAGGAATAATATAGATGGCTCAGTGGTTTATGATATCCCAGAAGGATATGAATTAACTGATATTAATGTTTTAGCAGAACCGATTAGATATGATGAATTAAATTCTAAAAAAGTTGTAGTTGTTGAAAATGATTATGAGGACTCTTATAGTTTAACTTTAAGGAGGAAATAATGAGATTAGCTGAATTAGAACGTAAATTTAGAAAAGTTACTGGTTACGATGAAGTTGATGATATTTTAGCTGTCGTTTTTTATGGAAGCCGTGTAACAAAAAATAATAATGCTACAAGTGATTTAGATGTTCTTGTTATTTCAAGGAAAAAAGGTAACTTTAAAAAAGGCTTTGTAATAGATGGAATTAAAATTGATTGTCAAATATATGGATTAGATAGTATTTATGATGAACTTTATGATAAAAAGATAGCGTCTAATGAATATTTTAAAGCTGTTTTACAAAATGGTTTGGTTTTAAAAAATAAAGAAAAGACAATTGAATTAATTCAAGATTATTTGAAGGAAATTGATGAGATTAAATTAAAAAAGAGAACAATTAAAAATGCTAATAGAAGAGAATTAGTTATTTTTTATGAAGATTTTTCTAATAAGCAAGATGATTATAGTTATTTTAATTTATTGGAAATTATTAGAAAAAATTATCATTATTTAAAAAAGTTTTCATATATTAGCAATCTAAAAGTTGGTAAAATTTATACTACTAAAGAAAAATATGAAAAGGATTATTGTTTAACTTTACCGACTTCTGATTTTATAAAATTATATATGGAAGCAATAAAGGAAGAAGATTTTCAGAAACGAATGATTTTATTAAAGAAATTGATGACTTTCTTAAATGTTTCTTTAGATTATGATTTTTTTGATATGCGACAAGAGTATTTCAAAATGTATTCGCTAAATGAAATAAGGACTAATCTACTTGTTTTTCATAATAAAATAGTAAGTGTAGAATCTTTGTTACAAAAGGGAGATTCCTATATGAAAGCTGGTTATTATATAGTTTTAAAGGAAATAAATGATTTTGTTGATTTTTTGATTTTAGATGATGAAGTAAAAAAACAATATGATGAATTATTTAAAAGAGCTGTTTTAGAAAAAGATAATATAAATAGTGTATTTTTATTATGGGAAATATTTCATTTGATTGAAAATGATTATCATTTTGATTATGATAATTATGTGTTAAAATTATGATGTAAGGTGGTATTATGGTAATTCAACTTGGGATGTATGAAGTCCCTTTAGAAATAATAAGAAAAAAAAATAAAAATATTTATTTTAGATTTAATGAAGAAGAAATTTTAGTTGTTACATGTAATAGATTTGTTTCTGAAAAAGAATTAAGAAATTTAATTGTACAAAATGAAAAATCTTTATTAAGAATGTATGAAAAATATATGAAAGAATTAGAAAAAGCTAAACAATTTTATTATTTAGGTAAACCGTATACACTAGTCTATGATGAAAAAGTTAAAGAAGTAGAAATAAAAGAAGATTTTATCTATGCTAAAGATTCTAAGAAATTAAAACAATGGCAAAAAAAAGAATGTTTGAAAATCTTTGAAGAGCGAGTAAATGTATTGTTACAACGTTTTAGTAATTTACCATTATTTACTTTAAAGATAAGAAAGATGAAAACGAGATGGGGAGTAAATAATGTTACAAAAAGAATTATTACTTTAAATAGTGAATTATTACGTAAAGATGTTGATTTGATTGATTATGTAATAATTCATGAATTGTGCCACTTTTATGAAGCTAATCATAGTAATAAATTTTGGTATCAAGTAAGTTTAAGGTATCCAGATTATAAAATGGCAAGAAAAAGATTGAGGGATTAGAAAATGGAAATAATAAAATCGTTACAAAATCAAAAAGTTAAAGAATTAAGCAAGTTAAATCAAAAAAAATATCGTGAACGTGAAGGTAAATTCTTAGTTTGTGGAGAACATTTAGTTGAAGAAGCCTATAAAACAGGATATTTAATGGAAGTTATTCAAACAGAAGATTATGCTGGAACTTATGATATTTTAACAACTTATGTCAGTTATGATGTATTAAAAAAAATAAGTAATTTAGAAGCTCCACAAAAGATTATTGGTGTGTGTCAAAAAAAACAGAGTGATGAAATTGGCAATAATGTACTTTTGATTGATGATTTGCAAGATCCGGGTAATTTAGGAACTATTTTAAGAAGCTCAGTAGCTTTTAATGTAGATACAGTTGTTTTATCAAATAATTGTGTTGATTTATATAATGATAAAGTTATTAGAGCTAGTGAAGGAATGATTTTTCATATAAATATTATAAAAAGAGATTTAAAAGATATTATTTTAGAATTACATGATAAGCAATATGTTATTTTAGGAACAAAAGTAGATGGTGGTACTAATTTAGATGATATAACTAAAGCTAATAAAATGGCCTTTATTATTGGTAATGAAGGAGCTGGTGTTAAACAAGAGTTATTGAATGAATGTGATGATTATCTTTATATTCCTATGAATGAAGAATGTGAAAGTTTAAATGTCGGAGTAGCAACAGGAATTATTTTATATACTTTGTTTAGTAAGAGGGATGTTTAATGGAATATGTTTTAATTGGTAAAATAGTAAATACTCATGGCATTAAGGGTGAACTTAGAATAAAAAGTGACTTTTTGATGAAAGAACGTGTTTTTAAAAAAGGAATGTCTTATTATATTGGAAAAGATAAAATTTTAGAAAAAGTAGCTTCTTATAGACATCATAAAGATTTTGAGATGGTTTGTTTTGAAGGATATGATAATATAAATCAAGTCCTAAAATATTTAAAAAGTAACGTTTATGTTAAAAAAGATGATTTATGTTTGAAAGATGATGAATATATTTTGGAAGAATTAATTGGATTTCAAGTAATTGAAAATGAAGAGGTACTTGGTAAAATACAAGAAATAATGTATAATAGTAGTAATGTTTTATTATATGTTAAGGCAGAAAAAAATTTTTATATTCCAAATAATAGCCATTTTATTAAAAAGGTTGATATGTTAAAAAAAGAAGTTATTGTGGAAAATACAAAAGGATTGATACTATGAAAATAGATATATTAACTTTGTTTCCTGCTATGTTTGATGGTTTTATAAATGAATCAATTATTAAAAGAGCAATTGAAAAAGACTTAGTTGAGATTAATGTTATTGATTTTAGAAAATATAGTGAATTAAATAATGGTCAAGTAGATGATACTCCTTATGGTGGAGGAGGAGGAATGGTTTTAAGAATAGAACCACTTTATAAAGCAATAACTACTTTAAAAGAAAAAAATCCAGAAGCCAAAGTAGTACTAATGTGTCCAGATGGTGTAGTATATAAGCAAAAGTGGGCTGTTTCTTTAGCACAAAGTTCTCATTTGATTTTCGTTTGTGGTCATTATGAGGGATTTGATGAACGAATAAGAACGCTTGTTGATTATGAAATTAGTGTAGGTGATTATGTATTAACTGGTGGTGAATTACCGGCAATGATTGTAAGCGATAGTATTATAAGACTTTTAGATGGTGTTATTACAAAAACAAGTTTAGATAGTGAATCATTTACGGATAATTTATTAGATTATCCTACCTATACAAAACCACAAGAATTTATGGGAATGAAAGTTCCAGATGTCTTACTTAGTGGAGATCATCAAAAAATAAAAGAGTGGCGAGATGAAATGCGTATTTTAAGAACAAAAGAGAGAAGACCAGATTTATTTAATTAAAAGAAGGTGAAGTAAATGGCTGGCTACTTAGTTAATAAAAATCATAATGATTTAGCAGTTGTAGCAATTAAAGATTTAGATGGGTATAAATTTAGACCGCGAAATCGAGGCAACTATGTTAATGTAAGTCAAGTCACAATCGTTAATGGAGTCATGATTGATCGTATTTTGACCTTAAAGTTTGATAAAGCTTTTAAAAGATTAGTAGCAATGGCCATGCAAGTTATAAACGATGATGATGCGACTTCTGATGATGCACAAATTGTTTTAGATGAAGCAGAATTAGTTAAGGAAATATTAATAAATCGTTATAACAAATATTTTAAATTAGAAAAAGAACAATTATTATTAAAAAAATTACATGTTATTGAGAATGAAATAAGAATGAAAATGGTCGCCATAAAACAAAAGGCTCAATATTTAGAAAAGCAAGAACAACAACGAAGAGGTAGAAGTTTATAATTTTTTTAAAAAGTATATCTTTAGCTTGTAAATATACTTTTTTTTTGTTATAATCGTAATTGCTTCAAGGAAGAAAATCCGCTGAGTTTGATATTTATGATTTTCCGGTAAAGTAAAATAGATTGAGAAAGGAAGTATATTATGACAAATTTAATTGACAAAATTAATGCGAAGCATGTAAAAAAAGATATTCCTGAATTCCGTGTTGGAGATACTGTAAGAGTAGACGTATGGGTAAAAGAAGGAAAGAAAGAAAGAATCCAAGCTTTTGAAGGCTTAGTTGTAGCCAAAAAAGGTGGTAGTGTTTCTGAGACTTTCTCTGTACGTAAAAAATCAAGTGGTATTGGTGTAACAAGAGTATTCCCTGTTAATTCACCTGCTATTGATAAAATTACAGTAGTTAAGAAGGGTGTTGTAAGAAGAGCAAAACTAAACTTCTTAAAAGGCATGAGAAAAGAATACAAAGTAAAAGAAAGAAATTAATTTGGTTATTAAAAAAGTACTTTCACATTTCGAAAGTACTTTTTATTTGTAATCAATAATATTTTGATTACAAGTAGCATTATTTTCTTTTTCAGTTTCTAATAAACTATTTATTTCAGTATTACGATCAGCTGATAAAGTAATATTAAAATTATTGCTTTTAATTTCGTTTGATTGTAAACTAGTTACTTCATAATTATTGTACAAATGTAATGTATTGTATTCATATTCACATTTTAATTGATAATTATTTTCGATTTGATTAAATTGGTAACAATAATTTTGTAATTCGGTATTTTCATCATCAGAGATATTGTCATAAGATAATTTGATTTCTTCATTAATATAAGAGATAAGATCATTTTCAGTTTGATATGTCGTATTATAAGAAGAAGTTCCAATAATTAATTTATCTTGTAAGGGGATTGCATAGTTATTTATTTTAGTTAAATCTTCCTGACATGTATAAGATTTAGGTTCGATTTTTTTTATCGCATTTTTGCCTAATAGGACTTGTTCTGTTTCATTAACACCTTGTGCACGTTCAACGAAGAAAACGTTATAAGCCCAAAAAATGCATACACCTAAGACAACAACTAAAACAACTAACAGTAAAATTTCTTGTTTCTTTTTAGTAGCTTCATTTTGTTCTGGTGTTTTTTCTTCTTTTTTCTTAGGAGTTGCAGGAAGTGTGCTTAAATCATTTAAATCAATTTTAGCTTTATCTTTATTATTTGGTGTCGCTGGGGTTTCGTTAGTTGTAGTAGTGTTTTCTTGAGCTACTGGTTGAACTACTTTCTTAGGATGCTGTTGTTCTTCACGAAGCTTTTCTTCTAGAGCTCTTTTTTCTTCTTGCTGTTTATGAAAGTTTTCTGCATTTTGGTTAAAAACATTGAATGCATCATCATTAAAAGAATCATTAAAATTATTTTGATTATTATTGCCGTTGTTCATTTTTATCATCCTTTACTCTCATAATTATAACATAAAAAATTGAGAAGTTTGAAAAATTAAATATTAAATATTAAAAAAATTAGCAAATAATTGTCTATTAAATTTTATTAGATGATAAACCATTTAATAATATGTTAAAATATAGAAGGTGAGACATATGGAAGAAAATAAATTTGTAAAGACTTTAAAAGAATTAATTCCTTATCTGATAATATTATTAGTAGTAATTCTGATAAGAACATATTTAGTTACACCGATTAAGGTTCAAGGACGTAGTATGTATCCAACGTTAACAGGTAAAGAATTTATGATTTTAAAAAAATATGACAAAGAAATAGAAAGATTTGATATTGTAGTGGTTAAAACTGATCATGATGATATTATTAAGAGAGTTATAGCATTACCTGGGGAGACTGTTGCTTGTGAGAACGGTAACATTTATGTTAATGGACGTAAGCAAGATGACAAGTATGGTAGTGGGGTCACGAGTGATTTTAAAAAGGTAACATTAAAAGATAATGAATACTTTGTATTAGGAGATAATCGTGAAGATTCATTAGATAGTCGCTATTATGGAGCTTTTTCAAAAGATAAAATTAAAGGTACAACTGACTTAGTTTTATTTCCTTTTAATAAAATTGGAATAGTAAAATAAAAAATTAAATAGATCGTATTTAATTTTTTTTATCTAAAAATATAATTGTTTACAATAGAAAAAATGTTATAATGGAAATGTTTTAAAATTTGGTAAAGGAGTGTTAAATATGTTAAAAACAGTATTATTTGCAACAGAAAATGAAAGTAAAGCAAAAAGATTTAGAGATGAATTATTAAAAAATGATATAAAAATGTTAACAGTAAATGATATTTCAGAGAAAATTGAGGTTGTTGAAAATGGTAATAATGCTATCGAAAATGCTATATTAAAAGCTAAAGCCTATGCAAATAAGATCAATATGCCAATTTTTGCAATGGATGACAATTTGTTTATAGAAGGAATTCCTGAAGATAAGCAACCTGGAATGTATGTAAGAAGAGTAAATGGGAAACGTCTTACTGACAAAGAAATGATAGAATATTATTCTTCATTAGCTCATCAATATGGTAAAAATGGTAAATTGGTAAGTCGTTGGGTGTATGGAATGGCCGTTATTAATAATAATGAAGTTTCAACTTATTCTTGGAGTAATCATGACTTTTATTTGATTGATAAAGTTTCTTCAAATATTAAACCTGGTTATCCTTTAGATTCAATATCAATTGATAAAGATTTAAATAAATATGTTTGTGATATAACAAGAGAAGAAAAAATAAAAGAAAATAAATTTGATAGTGATGCTATTACATTTCTTATAGATAAATTAAAATAAAATATAAATTTTATAGATGGTTATAAATAAAAAAATATAGCAATTTAAAATAAATAATTATATATAAAAAATATATTTTATTTTTTTTATGTTATACTTTATTTAAATAGTAGGCGGTAGTATGAAAAATAAGATTAAGATAGGCCTTTATATGAATAATTCTTATTCTTATAGAGAAAAGGGAATAGATGATAGTAGTAAAGATAAAAAAAATAACAATGGTAAAAAAGAAAAAAAGTTTGGACTATCTTTTGTTTTAAAACTTTTAACGGTAATTGGTTTAGTTTGTTTTGTAGTATTACAAGGATATAATTATTATGCAGAAGATCAAGAAAAAGAAAAACAAAGATTAGAACAAGAGGAAATAATAAGAAAAAATCAATTAGAAAAAGAACGTAAAGCAAAGTTGATTTCAAATGCTAAAAAGGAAGTAAAATTGTTATATCAAGACAATATTTCTAAAGCTGGGATAACAGAAGAAGAACTAGTTGGAACAGAAAATACAATTAATTTAGTTGAAGATACAAAAGAAAAAGAAAATTTAACAATTGAATTAAATGAAATAAAACAATACAGAAATTTTTATAATTTATATAAGGAAATTTATATAGATAAAATTTTAATTTCTAATTATGATGAAAATACTTTTAATGATTTTTTAATGAGTTATGATAATTTAAAACAAGAATGGAAAGAAATTTATGCTAGTGATATTGAAGATATAAAGATGCAAAAAGAACAAATTGAGAATGCTTATAATGCAGTTTCTTTATTATTTTTAAACTCTGCAATGACGAAAGTTAAAACAAATGTCACAAGAAAGCAATATGAAAATGCAGTTAATACAGTTAGTGTTTTAAAGCAAGAAAATTTAAAACAGAATTATAATACTAAATTTAATAATGTTTTAAAGAAAATCGAAGAACGTGAAGCTTATTTAAAAAGACAAGAAGAAATAAAAAATGCATGGGTAGTTTTAAATACACCTTATGTAAGTCAAAATCAAGCAGAAATATATAATGGTTGTGAGGGAGCATCTTTGTTGATGGCTTCGCAATATAAGGGGTATTTAAAAGGTAAGATCTTAGCTGATGTAGCTCTAGCAATGCCTAAAAGTGATGATCCACATGAAGGTTTTTATTTAGATATTTATGGAACAGAGCCAAAAACTGAATCACATTGGATAGCTCCAGATGCTTTAGCAAAATTCGGTAGAAGTTATACAGGAAATAGTAAAATAACTGATTCGACAGGTTATTCTTTTAGTCAATTAGAACAGGAATTAACAAAAGGAAATCCTGTTATAATATATGTAACAGGTGGCGAATTAAATGATCCTGTATGGGTAGAAGGAAAAGAAGTACCGGTTAATTTACATGTTATATTGCTTGTAGGTTATAATAGCATAACAAAGCAAGTGATAGTAAAAGATCCGTGGACACATAATGAGTCTTCAAAATATAAATACTATTCAGAAAGTAGAATTACTTCAATTTATAATCAAGTTGGGAAAAAATCAGTAATAGTAGGGTAGAAAATATTGATTGACTAAGGAGGTGCAAAAAAAATTGAAAAAAATAAGTTTGTATTGTCCAAATGTGACTGATTATTGGTATGAAGCAATGATTCTTTCTGACCCATTATCAATGAGTTATAATGCAGGATATAATGTATCTTACGAAGGGTATAATAAGGAAAATGGATGTATTAATTTTCCTAAAAATAAATGGTTAAATAAGTATAATAAAAGGAAACATAATGGTGATTATTTTGCTTATATTAAAGATAATGATATTAATGAATATATTGGTTATGTTAATTATCAGTATAATAAAAATGATAAAAGATACGAATGTGGTATTTTAATAGAGGCTAAGTATAGAGGACATGGTTATGCTGTACCGGCTTTAAAGTTATTATGTGAAGAAGCAAAAAAAAATAAAATTTCTGAATTATATGATTCTTTTGAAATGACAAGAAAAAATACTTTAGAAGTCTTTTTATCAGCTGGCTTCTCAATTGTTTCTTATCAAAAATGGTTAAAAAGTACGGCTATGGTAGATGGAGTAGTTGTTAAAATAACGTTATAACATTGAGATTTCTTAGGAAATCTCATTTTATTAATAAATTTATTTAAATAAACTTGTATTTTATGGAATTGACCTTTAGTATAATAAGAAGAGAAAGAATTTAATAGTGATATGATTCAGCAAGAAATAATAGAAGTAGTTCAAGATTTTTACCAAAAAAATAGAATGAGGGATTAAATGTTTAATAAGTATGCTAATAAAATGATGAATCTTACTGATTTTTCGAAAGCCAATATTTTAAATGATCAATTTTTACTTTATAAAAAAGGCAAAATAGAAATATACTATGCTCCTCATAATGAAATTGTTAATGAAAAAGCGAAGATATTTATAGTAGGTATTACTCCTGGTTTTACACAAACTTGTATGGCTTATAAAGTTGCTAATGAATTGTTAAATAAAAATACTGATTATGAAAAAATAAAAAAGGAATGTAAAAGAGTATCGCGTTTTGCAGGTAGTATGCGAAAAAATTTAATTGAAATGTTGGATGATATTAAATTAAATGAAAAATTGAAAATTGATAGTTGTCAGGAATTATTTGGAGATCATGATGAATTATTGCATACGACTTCAGTTATTCCTTATCCAGTTTTTATTAATAAGAAAAATTATACTGGTTCTTCTCCTAAAATATTAGAGGATATTGATTTATTTAAAATGGTTCAAAAATACTTTTATCAAGAAGTAAGAAAATTACCAAATGCCTTTTATGTTCCTCTAGGTAAAAGTGTAGAAGAAGTTTTAAAATTTATGGTTGATGATGGAATTTTAAAAGAAGAACAGTGCTTATTTGGTTTTCCTCATCCTTCAGGGGCAAATGGTCATAGGATAAAGCAATTTAATATTCAAAAAGAAAATTTAATTAAGAAAGTTAATGGATATTTTGAAAATGAAAAAATAATAAGTGGTGAAAAGGATTATTAAAAAGGTGAAGATTTAAGATGAAAATAGTTAAAGAAAATGAAGCTCAAAAATTTAATTATGCTAAGACGAGTCAAGTATTAGAGTATTCAATTAAATTAGCAAAAAAAGAAATGGATTTTTGTATAAATACAATAAATGGAAGATATCCAGAACAGGGATTTTGTTCCAATACAAAGTGTGATGAAATTTGTTATGTCTTAGAAGGAGAAGGTCAATTTGTAAGTAAGGACGAAAGAGTAGATTTAGCCAAAGGAGATATTATTTATATTGATAAGAATGATATTTATTTTTGGAATGGGCATTTTAAATTGGCTATGATATGTAGTCCAGCTTGGACAAAGGAACAATGTAAATTATATGATGAAAAATAAAAAATTAAAATATAGAGGTTGTATGAAGTTAGAACAACAAAAAATGGCTATAGGGACAGGTAAATGGCGGGTATTTAATAAAAGAACATATACAGTAGTAAATGAAGAATTTAAAAATTATATAAAAGATAATAAGATTGATGAAATTTATATTTGTGGTTTTGATACAGATGCGTGTGTTCAAAAAACAGCTTTAGATTTATTTAAACAAGAGTATAATGTTTTCATATTAAAAGATTATTGCATGTGTTACAGAGGATATGAATTACATGAGGCAACAATAAATAATTTAAAAAGATTAATAAGTAGAGATAGCATAATCTGATTTTTTTATAAGTAATTATATGGTGTAAATAAATAATTAAATTTTATATACATTTTATGCTTTATATTTTATAATAATTATAAGGTGATATAGGGTGAAAGATAAAGTTAAAAATGGAATATTTATTATCTCAATGTTTTATTCAGTTGTTATTGTTGTTTTGATGTTTTATGCTTATTTTAATACAAATAATGTTTTGGAAATTGTGACAAGTGATAATGACAAAGCTTATTTTGATGAACAAATAAAAAAATATAAAGATGATTTGAATTCTATAGGGAGTAGAGAATGTCAAAATGAAATATCTAAGTTAATTACATATTTTGAAAAAACAACATACAATGGTAAAGTGAATTTACGAGATAAATATTTTGAAGATGAATCTTTTATGACATATGTTCAAGATACTTTTGTAAAATGTGATATTCCAACTAAAGAACAAAAAACAATGGGCTTAAAAGCTGTAAATTCAAGTGCTTTGTTTGAAGGAGAAATTCAAAAATATCGTTTTCAGTATGAAATAAGAATTCCTGATATAGCAATGCGAAAGACAATAGAACCAAGTATGAGTAATACAGCTTATAGTTTAAGTAAATATTCTGAATTAGAGTTTATCAAAGACGCTATAGAATTATCTAAGGAGGGGATAGAATGAAAAAAAATACAATTTATATTATTTTATATTATATTTCATTTGTTATTTCCTTAAGTTTAATATTTATACCAAACCTTTTTATTAATATATTTGGTTTAGGCGAAGAAATTACAGAATATTTAGTATCTAATACATTTATTAGTATTATGTTAGAAGGTATTAATATTGTATTAGTTATTCTTTTTACTATAAAAATTTTACAAAAACAAAGAGATTTGAATGTTAATATAATGTTTCCGATAGTTTATATGGTTTTTACATTTATTATATTATTGGGATGTAATTTATTTAATCGCAGATTAGTAATTCCTAATATTCAGTTTACTTATTATATAGTATTTATATTAATAAATTATTTATTACTAAATATTTATTCGGTCTTATCGTTTGAAAAAAATAGTAAAAGCAAATAATATTTATATAATAATTGACACATTTCAGTGATGAAGTGTGTTTTATTTTTTTACATCAGAGAAAGATAATTATTAATTATAATAAAATGTTATTAATAAGGATTTTTGAAAATTTGATAGATAATGTTTATAAACATAGCGTTTAAAAGATTATGTTTGAAGAAACAGAACAAGTTATAGTTATTTTTAGTAATGAATTATTGGAAAAAATAGATAATGATTGTTATCAAAATACTTTATTTTGTGCAGTTGGTGGTAAAGATCAATTTAAAATAATAATTCCGTTATTAAATAAATTGAAAATTAATTTTTTAGTTATTGCAGATTTAGATTTAATAAATAATCGTGATAAATTAAAAGATTTGATAAATTCTATAGAAGCTAATAAATATAATCAAATTTCATCTATACATAATGATTTTTTGAATTTGTTTGAAAGTGGAACTGATAATTAAGTAAAAAAACAATCTGCAATTAAAGAAGAAATACTTAATTTTATTACTGATGAACCCTATATGTCTGATGAAACAGCTAGTAAAATTAGACAAGTATTAAAGAATAATAGCCATTTAAAGTTATTGAAAAATTGTGGTAAATCTTGTCTTCCTGTAGGGGAATGCGTACAAAAATATAACCAAATTATAAATTTCTTGAATGATAGTAACATTTTTGTAGTAGAGTGTGGGGAAATAGAACGTTTTATTATTGAAATTGATGGTCATGGAAGTTTATGGGTTGAAGAAGTTTTTAAAAAATATCCTACGCTTGATGAACATGAATATAGTAATGCAAAAGAATTTATAAAAAAGTTTTTAAGATTGAAATGTTAGAAGATGGTGAAAATAATGAATAATGAAAATAAAACTAATATAAATTGGTATATACCACCTTATGGAAAACTGGTATATAGTTCACATATTTAATATTTTTAATTGTTTGTATTATAATTAAATTAAATAAAAAAATTAATTGGATTGTGACTATAATGAAAAAAACTATCTATTAAGAATATAGAAATTAACATGATTTTAAATACCTTAATACAATTTAAAAATGATAAATTAAAACAAGGTATCTATAAAGAAACTATTGATGAACTAATTTTAAAATTAAATAAAATTTATTAAACATATTTGAACTGATTAAAAATGGTCGGTTCTTTTTTGGTAAAAAAAAGACATAAGTTTGATATAATGTAATTGAACATTATATTGAAAAATTTAAACTTATGTCTATAAACGATTATATCTTAAACTTATTCAATTTAATAAAGGAAAAATCTTTATTGAAGTAGGTTTTGCTATTGGTGTAAACAGAATATTGTTTCTAAAGAAATTAGAAGAAGATATATTAAAAGTTATCATAACACCATTGTGTACTAATTTTTCCTTATTTATTTAATTTTACGAGGAACATTTTTTATTCTTCTTTGTGTTTTTTCTAATATGTCTATAATTGAAGTGATTGTGCTTAAATCTTCTTGACTTGTAGCAAGAATTTTTAAATTATAACCATGCTCTATAACAAGACTAATCATGTCATTAAGTGTCTTAACTCTCTTATCATCTACATATCCAGTTGCAGTTATTTTATTGTAAAAAAATTTAATTTCATCTAATTCTAATTTTAATTTGTATATAGGTTTAGACAGATCAAGTTCTTTAGGAACACTTGATTGGTTTAGTTGTTCATTATTTCTAAATTTAGTCTGTTGTTTTGTAAAATTTGGTTTTTCTGAATATATACCATATTCTTTAGTATCTTTTAAAGAAAAACCACTTTTAATTGTATCCTGTTTTATATCACTTTGTAATTTTTCTGCTAGAATTTTTCTGTCATTCTCTACATAAGGACTAATTGTTTCGATTTTTCCGGATTTTCCTAAAAAATGTAAATTTAAATTTTCTAAATCAATAGAAATCATATTGGAATTCGGTACATTATGAGTACAATATTTGTTAACAGAACTAAGAAGATTATCATATAACATTTCTATTATATCCTTTGGAGAAAATTGCTCCAATAATTTTTCTATATCACTTTTTGAAAATGTTTGTCCTAAATACGGCAATATATAGATATCTCTAGTTGCATCAGTATATTTTTTTTCATATTTTTGTAATATTTCGTCAACAGTTTTCTTAGCTACTTGTTCATTTCCAAAATCTACAAATCTAGAATTAGTTTTTAATTCCTGAAGCCATTCTGGCACCCCATATCTTGCATATAAAATTGGAATATTAGAATAATATATTCTCCCTTCTTTCATATCACCGTAAAAAGGCTCTAATTTTATAAATAGCTCAGGAGTACATATTCGTTCTAACTTTTCATAATCAAGCCTTTCTTCGCTCTTTATTCCCTCTGTATTGGCTACAAGTCCATTGGCAAAAATAGAAGAACGATTAGCCGAACTACTCAAGTGATATGATACACCATTATTAATTGTATTTTGGATAAAAATGTACATAATTTTTTCAATATCTTTTTGAGGATCAAGCTCATATATTTCAGCATATAGGTTTATAAGATCTTCTGAAGATTGAGATGAGTTCGTAAATTTATTGAATAATCCAATATCATCAGTTTTAAATAAGCTGCAAAACCTAAGTACCTCTTCTAAATCATTTCTATCTACTTGTGACATCAAACTTATGTAACTTTTAGCAAATTTTTCTTGAAACAAATTCATTTAGATTCCACCTTACTTTCTATACACATCGTATCATAAATTTCAAAATAAAGCAAAAAAATGAGTTATGTTTACAAATTATCAATTTTATAATACTATGAATTTTTTATAATTATAGTGGTTGGATTCCAATATTAGATTTAATTAATCAAGATAAAAAATTAGCTATAATTCATCTCTTATATGATGATATGAAATAATACTTTGCATCACCTGGCTTTAATATAATATTTACACGTAATGATAATCATGAAGTATTAAACTAAAACATGGTGATACCCTTTCATTAAAAAATAATTTTTAAAAGAGAACTAAAAAAAAATTTAAGTAGTTCATTTTTTATTTTTTACTATATAATTTTTGATTTTTAAAATGAAAATTGAAAAATGTAAATCTGATATAGAGAAATATGAAAAAAATTGAAAATGCTTTAAATGACGTTAAATGCAAAGAATATTGAATAGAACATTTTAGAAGAAACAAAAAATAAAAAAATATCAAGAGATGTTATTGAAGAATTGATTGGATATATGTATACGAAGGATGTAATATAACAGTAAAGTTTAGATATCAAGATGAATGAATATGAAAGAGTATTAAATGGAATTAATAAAGAAAAGGAGGGAACAATATGAAAAAATGGAATGTTGCAGTGTATTTAAGACTATCTTCTGGTTATGGAAATAAATCTGAGTCAAACAGTATTGGTAATCAAAGAAATATAATTAAATAATATAGCAAAAACAACAATCTTAATGTTAATGTGAATTATTATACAGATGATGGATATTCCGGAACAACGTTTGAGCGACCTGATTTCAAAAAAATGCCTAAAGATATTAAAGGTAATAAAATAAATTGTATTATTGTAAAAGATTTATCAAGATTAGGAAGAAATTATATTGAAGTAGGAAAGTATATTGATGAAAAAATCACTCTAATTCTTGAACAAAAGAAAATATGCTATGATGTGGAAATTTTAAAGGCAAAGATTGAAACTAGTGAAAATTAAATAAATATATAATGTTAAGAGATTCGGTAAAAAATGATTTTAAAAAAATTTGATAATAAAAGATGAATATTTGGAGTATAGTGATGAATATAGCAAAAAAATAAAAGAATTAAAGCAGGAAAAAGTTAAGTTAGAAACAAAACTTGAATAGATAAGTTTTAAGAGTCTAGATAATATTGCTTTGTTAGAAGAAGTTAAAAAATTAAAAGAAGTAAAGGTATTAGATAAATTATTAATTGATGAATTGATAGAAGGTATTGTGATTTATGAGAATCGAAACATTAAAGTACTATCTAAATGAAACTAGTTTATGTTATAATGAACACGGTTTAAACTTACTCATAAATTAGAAAAGGAGTGGTATTTATGGATATGTATCAAAAAAGAAAGCAAAGAAAAGAAAAATAGTAATGAATCTAATAAAAATAGTATTAATTGGTATATACCACCTTATGGAAAAACGGTATATAATTTACACGTTTAATATTTTTAATTGTTTGTATTATAATTAAATTAAATAAAAAAATTAATTGGATTGTGACTATAATGAAAAAAACTATCTATTAAGAATATAGAAATTAACATGATTTTAAATACCTTAATACAATTTAAAAATGATAAATTAAAACAAGGTATCTATAAAGAAACTATTGATGAACTAATTTTAAAATTAAATAAAATTTATTAAACATATTTGAACTGATTAAAAATAGTCAGTTCTTTTTTTATGCCAGAAATGGAATACATAGCCATCTTATTAAATTAAAGTGGCTAAATTAAAAGAAAGGAGGCGAGAATATGCAAGAAAGTAAGGGCAAGGTAATTGCAATCACAAATCAGAAAGGGAGAGTTGGTAAAACAACAACAGCCTTTAATCTTGGTGTAGCATTGGCTAAACAAGGAAAAAGAGATGTTGATCCTCAGAGTAATTTCACTACTTATGCAGGTTGGTATGATGAAAATGAACTAAAATATACTTTAACTGATTTAATGGAGCAATCAATGAATGATGATGAAATTAAAATAAAGGAAAGTATATTATACCATAGTTAAAATGTGGATTTAATTCCGTCTAATCTTTCTTTATCAGCATTAGAAAATTCATTAACTTATGCAATGAGTAGAGAATATACTTTAAGAAATTGCTTATCTAGTATTAAAGAAGACTATGATTATATACTTTTAGACTGTCAACCAAGTTTAGGTATGCTTACAATAAATGCTCTTGCTAGTGCAAATAGTGTTATCATACCAGTTCAAAGTGAATACTTTGTTTTAAGAGGTATGACTGATTTATTTAAGATAATAAATAAAGTTAGCCGACAAATAAATCCTACTCTTGAAATAGAGGGAGCATTATTAACATTAGTTGATTCAAGGTCTAATCTTCCAAAAGAGATAGCAACGCAATTAAAAGACAATTATGGGAGTATATTAAAACTATTTAATACTCAAATACCAAGAGCAGTTAAGACTGCCGAATCTACTTCATCAGGAGGAAGCGTATTTACTTATGATAAAAGTGGAACAGTAGCAAATGCATATTCTTCTTTTGCAAAGGAGGTGCTTAATGATGGCAAAGAACATACCAAAAATGCCACTGCCAAAGTTAGATGACCTTTTTACAACAGAAGAAGAAAGAACTAATGATAAGTTGGAAAAAGTTATTGATATTAAATTAAGTGATATTGATGATTTTCCGGACCACCCATTCAAAGTCATTGAAAATGAAGATATGTATAATATGCGTGATAGCATAAAAGAAAATGGAGTATTAGTTCCTGCATTAGTTAGAAAAAAGCCAGATGGTAGATATGAAATGGTATCTGGTCATAGAAGAAAATATGCAAGTCAATTAGCCAATAAGGAAACACTACCTTGTATTGTTAGAGATTTAACAGATGATGAGGCTGTTATCATAATGGTAGATAGTAACTTACAAAGGGAAGAAATACTACCAAGTGAAAAGGCTTTTGCATATAAAATGAAATTAGAAGCCTTAACACATCAAGGAAAAAGAACAGATTTAACTTGTGACCAACTTGGGGACAAGTTAAACAATAAAAAATCTGTTCAATTACTTGCAGAAGAAGTTGGAGATAGTAAGAGCCAAGTTCAAAGGTTTATAAGACTTACTGCACTAATACCAGAGTTATTAGATTTAGTTGATGAAAAGCAAATCGCATTGAGTCCAGCCGTTGAATTATCTTTTCTAAAAGATGAAGAACAATATGCAGTTTTAGATTGCATTGAGTGTAATGTAGCAACACCATCTCACGCACAAGCAATAAGACTTAAAAAAAAGAGTCAAGAGGGAACACTTACGACTGATGAAATAGAAGATATTTTATCAGAGGAGAAACCTAACCAAATTCCCAAAATGAAATTTAATGCAGACAGAATAAGAAATGTACTCCCAAAGAATATTGAGGAGAAAAAAATTGAAGATTTTGTTGTCAATGCGATTGAATTTTATGGGAAACATCTCCAAAGACAAAAGTCTATGGACGCAAGATAGTGGGAGTTATTATTCCATAAATCCCTCCTTACAATCCTCCCTAGTATTATTACTAACTATATATTTACTAACTGAAAAAAGTATATAAGTATTTACACAAATGCAAAATATTTTAGAATATGCTAGATTGAAAGAAACAAAGGAGCGTGATTGTTATGAAAAAGAAAATCATTTTAGTTGTCATTGTTGTTTTTGTAGTAGCAGTTAGTGGAGCATTTATTCTAACCAAATGTTTAAAGACAAATTCAAACCACGAACAGGTAAATGTTGTAGAAGAAAAAGATGAGGAATTTAACTTGCAAGAGGAAGAACAAAGCAAAGACGAAATAACTACTGAAACAGATGAAAATGAAAACAAAACAGCAAATGGAAATAGTGAGAGTCCAAAAGAAGATACTTCAAAGCAAGAAAATAAATCTAAAACATCAACAAAGGTTTCTGAAACTCCAAAAAAATCAGAAACTAAATCTAGCAATGTACCAACTACAAGTAGCAAATCACAAGAAGAAAAACAAGAGAATAAAACAACCGAAAGTAATAAAAATAATGGTTCAGGTAATCAAGGACAACAGAACAAAGAGTCAACAACTTTTTATGATTCTATTACTCACGGAAAAAAAGAGTTTTCTTCTGAAAATGAGGCTTTAAGGAGAGGTACTGAAATTCAAAATAAAGAGTTAGATTATGTTTTAGATTGGAACGAAGAACACCCAGATAATCAAATACAACCAGAGATAAATTATTTTAGAGTTTATCCATCTGCAATAGATGAAAACGGAAAGTATTGGTATTATTTGCATTTCTTTTGTAGAAGTGGTGAAGGACTGGATCAAGAATTAAAAAGTAAATATTAGTGGCTCTTAACAAAGAGTCATTTTTTTTCGGAAAGTGAGGGAAATTAAATGTTAAAAATATTATTATTTGCACTAATCGTAATGTTAGTGCTTTTTTTATGGTCTGCCTGTATCATCTCTAGCAGATGTTCGAGAGAGGAGGAAAAGAGATGAAGAAATTTACAACAACCCTATTGTTAGCAATAGGACTTTTAGTTGGGTTTACTGTTAATGCTCAAGCAGTAAATGCAGCAACATTGAATATGAGTTACTCAGATTATTGGTATGATAGAGCAAAGGCTGATGGTAGTGAACATCATTCTTGGCATTTTACTCTTTATGATATGGATGGAGAAGTAGCATACTGTATTCAACCAAATGTAAAAGAGGGAACGCATTATAACCAAGGAAGTTGGGAAGATACTGGATTGCCTAATTCGATAAAAGAAAGAATACTTTTAATTGGATATTATGGTTATACTTATCCCGGTCACCAAACACTACAATTTAGAGCAGCAACACAAGGTATGATATGGGATACAATAGTTGGTGGTGGTGCTAACACAACTTTCCATACTGCTCGTTGGGCAAAAGGAGATACTTTTGATGTATCAAATGAAAAGGCACAAATTGAAGACTTAATTGCACATCATTATGAAAGACCATCATTTAATGGTGGAGTTTATAAAGCACAAGTAGGAGAAACTATTACTCTAACTGATACAAATAATGTATTATCAAACTATTCTGTAAGCGTAAGTGGAGCAGATTATAGCATTGATGGTAATAAGTTAATAATTAAACCTACAAGAAGTGGAAGTATTGATTTAACTTTAACGAAAAATATGCCATATAGTTCTAGTTATAAATTATTTGTTGGAGATGGAATTCAAAATATGATGGTACCGGGAACTACTGACCCAGTAATTGCAAAAATAAGAGTTAATTCTTACACATCATTTGTTGAAGGTCATAAGAAAGATAGTGAAACTGGTAATGCACAAGGACAAGCAACTTTAAAAGGTGCTGAGTATGGTGTTTATGAAACTTCAACAGGAAGATTAGTAACAACAGTAGTTACTGATGAAAATGGTTATTTAAAGAGTAATGCAGTATTATCTTGGAATGATTATTATTTACAAGAAATAAAACCTAGTGATGATTATGAACTTGATACAACAAGATATAATGTTGATATTAAAGTTAAAGAATCTGCTAGTGTTGATGTAGTAGAAAAAGTAATTAAAAACTATGTTAGTATTTTAAAACAATATGAACAAGTAGATGGCAACACTACTTTCTTAAATGCAGAAAAAGGTATTACTTTTGAAATCTATTATTCAAATGGTAATAAATATGGATAAATCACAACAGATAAAAATGGTTATGCTTCATTGAAATTACCTTATAGCGTATGGAAGTTCCATCAATTAAATACAACAACTGGATATGAAAAAATTTATGATTTTTATATCACAGGAAACAAGTGAAAAAGAACAATATTACAATATTTTAAATAATACACTATATGTTTATCTTCAAGTAATCAAAGTTGATAGCGAAACTGGAAAGACTATTGCTATTGCAAATACAACTTTCAAGATTTTAAATACTGATACAAATCAATATGTTTCTCAATATGTTGTTGGAAAAGTTTATAGTGAGTTCAAAACAGATGAAAATGGCAAAATGATAACTTATTTAAAACTACCTGCTGGTAATTATAAATTGATTGAGGTATCTGCTCCTAATGGTTATTTAAAAGACAAAGATGGCTTAAAATTCACAATAGGAAATGATACTCATTATTCATATACAACTTATGGTGCTTTTATAATAGTAACTTATAAAAAACATCAATGAAAGGTCAACTTGAAATTAAGAAAACAGGAGAAAATTTAGTAATTAAAGATGGTAAATACACTTACAAAGATAAAAAATAAGTGGTGTAACATTTGAAATTTATGCAGAAGAAGATATTAAATCTGCCGATGAAAAAGATTGACAAAAATCTAAAAAAATAATATGATTGCGTGGGCTATATACATTCTTAAATAAAAAATCTGAAGATAGGAGGTTGATAAAATGCTAAAAAATGCTATAGCATATATTTTAAGAAAAAGAAATAGAACAATTATAGTATTTATTATTTTAACAGTAGTTCTCTCTTGTTTATATTCATGTTTGAATATAACAAAATCAACAAATAATTTAGAGAAAAACTTATACAAGATTTCAAATACATCATTATCAATAACTAAAAATAACGGTGATACTTTTGAAACTAATCAGTTTAAAGAATTAGATAATATAAAAGAAATAAAAGAAATTATCACTAAGTATGATGGACTTGCTAGAACTACAAACATCAAAGTTGTAGATGGAACTCAATTAGTAGAACGAGATGATTTATCAGATGAGTTCAAAAATATGCTTTCAGTAGAAGCTACTAATAATAGTGAAAAGAATAATTTATTCAATAGTGGTATTTTCACTATTATAAAAGGCAGACATATTAATAATAATGATAGAGGAAAAATT